>Ga0172373_10001202_pt1 | contig 42093 bp, 33 predicted proteins | sample Lak10m_2_FD_114546 | JGI IMG/M metagenome (GOLD analysis project Ga0172373, IMG submission 114546) | Freshwater microbial communities from Kabuno Bay, South-Kivu, Congo - kab_092012_10m | ecosystem: Environmental > Aquatic > Freshwater > Lake | place: Democratic Republic of the Congo... | reverse complement strand
TCTCAGCGCTCTCCAGTTTAACGGTGGCACGCAGACCCGCACTGCTACGGCAGTCGGTTGGGCTGGTGCCAATGCGGCCTGGGTGGCGGGGGTTGCGGCGTCTGGGGGCTATGCGCAGCACGATCAGGGTGGCAACATCGCCTTGGCCGACGGCAGTGTGCAACAGGTAACCTCCTCCGGGTTGACGCTGCAGTTGAGACAGGCGTCCTCAGGTTTGGGCAGCGCGTCCATGTTTTTCGTTTACCCATGGTAAGCAGGCTGGCTTAGCTACGACTGCCTTTACGCAAGGGTGCCCCATCAGGGGCACCCTTTTTCTATGCAAGGTTCCACAATTGAGGCGAGGTTCGCCGGTAGGGCAACCTCTTGTGTAACTCGTCCAGTTTCGCCGTGTCGGTCGTTACTGTGCAAGCCGGAAGCCCGGAAACACCACCTCCGTCACCGTCACCGCAAGGAAGACGGCGCTGATGACGGCGTTGAGGCGGAAGAAGGAGTTGCTGACCCAGTTCAGGCTGCGTCGCCGCGCGAGGAAATGCTCGAAGATCAGGCAGCCGGCGATCAGCCCCAGCCCGACGTAGTAGGCCAGCCGGAAGCCCGCCATCAGGCCGAAGACGCCCAGCAAAATCCACATGATCGCGTGCGCGAGCAGCGAGGCGGACAGCGCGTTCTTCGGCCCCCACGCCACGACGAGCGAGTGCAGCCCGTGCGAGCGGTCGAACTCGAAGTCTTGAATCGCGTAGATGATGTCGAAACCGATGAGCCAGAACACCACCGCTACCGCGAGCACGATGGGGAGGATGCCGGTCAAGCCCTGCCGGGCCACGAGTCGTCCGAGCGGTCCCGCGCCGAACGGTTCTTCCATCGGCGTGAAGCCAAGCTGCCCCTTTACCGCCAGCCACGCGCCCACCGGCGCGAGCGCGAGCGCGATGCCCAGCCAGACATGCGTGTAGTTGGTGAACCGCTTGGTCAGCGAGTAGAAGCACACGAAGAACAGCGCGACGGGCGAGAGGTAGAAGCAGACCGGGTTCAGCAGCCACGCCGCGCCCACCAGTCCCGCGCCCGCCAGCAGACATAACGCCCAAGCGCTGGTGAGGGAAACTTGTCCCGCAGGCAGGTGGCGCGTCGCCGTGCGTGGATTTTCGGCGTCGAACTTCCGGTCCACGATGCGGTTGAAGGCCATCGCGCACGTCCGCGCACAGAACATCGCGAGCAGAATCAGCCCGAAGGTGCGCCAGCCCGGCCAGCCGCGCGTGTCGCGCGCGGCCACGACCATCGCGGCCAGCGCGAACGGCAGTGCGAAGATCGTGTGCGAAATCTTCACGAACTCGGCCCACTTGCGGAGCGTGGCAAACATCGGCGCGGATGCTGGCAAATCGCAGGACGGAGTGCCACGCAGAACCGTGTTCAAGCAGCGGGTGTCGTCGCGCTAAATCTGGGGGCCAGCACGTCCAGCGCAGCCTGCGCGGCTTGGCGAACGTGCTTCCGCATCGCTTCGGCGGCGGCCTCAGGCCGCTTGGTGGCCAGCGCCTTCAAAATCTCCAGGTGCGCGCGGATGGCGTCCTCCTGCGCATGGCTGCGGTTGCCGACGACCTCGCGGATGACCTGCGTAAACCGCCCGTAGCGCGCGATTTCCTCCGCGAGCCGGCGGTTGCCGCAGGTCGTGGCGAGCAGCTCGTGCATCGCGCGGTCCACCGCCCACGCGCGGCGCGACCAGTCGTCGTCGCGCTTCCGCTCGGCCAGCAGCTCCTCGAAGGTGTCGGTGAGTTGCTTCACCTCGCGCGCGTCCACGCGGTTGCACGCCAGCCGCGTCGCCTCGCCCTCCAGCAGCCCGCGCACGTCGTAGATGTCCTCGATCTGGCGCGGGCCGAAGGGCCGCATCACCGCGCCGCAGTTGGGCCGCATTTCAATCAACCCGACCGCCGCAAGCTCCGAGATCGCCTCGCGCACCGGCGTGCGGCTGACGCCGAAGCGCTCGGCCAGCTCCGTCTCCACCAGCCGGTCGCCGCCGGCCCAGCGGCCCTCGAACATCTCGCGCAGCAGCCGCCGCACGAGGTCCAGGCGGAAGACCGGCTCCGCTTCGGTCCGGGTGGCGTGCTTCTTCATGGAAAATAAGTTGTATACAAAGCGTGAAGATTGTATACAAAGCCCCGTCGCAGTTGCCAGCACGAATGAGTCGAGTTTTTTCACCAATTCCGACCGCCGCCCGATGGTCCGCCTTGAGCCGGCTCATTCCGCGTGGCAGCCTTCTCGGCGTGATACCCAACCTGTCGCTCCTGAGTCCCGGCAAGAACCGGCTGGGGTCGCTGCTGGCCGGTTTGCTGGGTGGCGCGACGGCGCTGCTGGCGGCGGACGTGGACAAGGCGAAACTGCCGCCGCCGGCCACGCGGGCGGTGGACTTCGTGAAAGACATCAAGCCCCTTTTCGAATCGAAGTGCCGATCCTGCCACGGCCCGGAGAAGCAGAAGGCCCAGTTGCGCCTCGACCGGAAGGCAGACGCGCTCAAGGGCGGCGACTCGCACGCGCCGGACATCGTGCCGGGCAAAAGCGCGGACAGCCCGCTGATCCACTTCGTCGCCGGCCTCGTGCCCGACTTGCAGATGCCGCCGAAGGGCGAGCCGCTGACGAGCGGGCAAATCGGCCTGCTCCGCGCGTGGATTGACCAGGGGGCGAACTGGCCGGACGACGGCTCCGGGGTGAGCGCGAAGCATTGGGCCTGGCAGCCGGTGAAGCGACCGACCGTTCCCTCTGTAGGAGACGACGTGAGGAGTCTCACTTCACCCTCGGCCAAGAGTCAGAGACTCCTCACGTCGTCTCCTACCGTTAATCCGATTGACCGTTTCCTCGCCGCCAAGCTCACGGAGAAGGGACTGTCGTTTTCCCCGCCCACCGACGCGCGCACGCTCATCCGCCGGCTCTACTTCACCGCCATCGGCCTGCCGCCGACGCCGGAGGAGGTCGCGGCGTTCGAGCGCGAGTTCCAAACCGGCAATCGGCAGTCGGCCATCGGCAATCTGGTGGACAAGCTCCTCGCCTCCCCACACTTCGGGGAGCGCTGGGCACGGCACTGGCTGGATGTGGTGCGCTTTGCGGAGAGCAACGGCTACGAAACCAACGGCACGCGCAAGAACGCCTGGCCGTATCGCGACTGGGTCATCCGCGCCTTCAACAGCGACATGCCCTATGACCGCTTCATCGCCGAGCAGTTGGCGGGCGACGCGGTCGGCGTGGACGAGGCCACGGGCTTCATCGTCGGCGGCCCGACGGACATCGTGAAGTCGCCCGACCCGGTGCTCACGGCAAACCAGCGCGCCGAGGACTTGAACGACTTCGCCGCTACGACCGCCAGCGCGTTCCTCGGCCTCACGCTGCACTGCGCGCGTTGCCACAACCACAAGTTCGACCCCATCGCCACGACGGATTACTACTCGGTGGTCGCGTGCTTCGCGGGCGTGCAGCACGGCGAGCGCGCGGTGAAGCCGGCGAACGCCGCCGAGCTGACAGCGAAGGCCGACGCGCTCCGCGCGCAACTTGCAGTGCTCACGCGCCAGTTGGAGCGCTACGAGCCGGTCGCCCGGACGGGCACGAACGCGTCAGCCCGCCTGCGTCCGCCGGTCACGCGCGGCCTGAACCTGGAGCGCTTCGCCCCCGTGGCCGCGAAATTCCTCCGCTTCACCATCGCGGAGACGACGCAGCTTGAGCCGTGCGTTGATGAACTGGAGGCGTTCACCGCCGGGACCGAGCCGCGCAATGTGGCGCTCGCGAGCGCGGGCGCGAAGGCCACGGCCTCCAGCACGCTGCCGGGCTACGCGATTCACAAGCTCGCGCACGTCAACGACGGCCTCTATGGCAACGACCGGAGCTGGATTTCCAACGAGCGCGGCAAGGGCTGGGTGCAAATTGAGTTTGCGAAGATCGAGACGATTGACCGCGTGCAGTGGAGCCGCGACCGCGACAACGTGCCGCGTTACAACGACCGCCTCGCGACGCGCTACCGCATTGAGGTTTCGCGCGACGGCACCGGGTGGCAGATGGTGGCGACCTCGGACGACCGGCAGGCGTTTGGCGGGAAAGCACCCGGCGGCGTCACGTATTCGGCGGAGGGCATGGCTCCCGCAGAGGCCGCCCGGCTGGCGGAACTGCTCGCGGCGCGCAAGAAACTGGAGGCGGACATCACGGCGGTGACGACGTTCCCGATGATTTATGCCGGCAAGTTCGTGAAGCCCGGCGACACCTTCCGCATGCACCGCGGCGACCCGATGCAGCCGCGCGAGAAGGTCGGCCCCGGCGCGCTCGCATCGTTTGGTCCGAAGCTTTCACTGTCCGCCGATGCGCCCGACCAGGAGCGCCGCCTCGCGCTGGCGAAGTGGCTTGGCTCGCCGGAGCATCCGCTCACCGCGCGCGTCATCGTGAACCGGCTGTGGCATTACCACTTCGGCACCGGCCTCGTGGACACGCCAAGCGACTTCGGGCTGAACGGCGGGCGGCCGTCGCATCCCGAGTTGCTCGACTGGCTGGCGAGCGAACTGGTGTCGAGCGGCTGGAAGTTGAAGCACATTCACCGGTTGATTCTGACGAGCGGTGCGTTCGCGCAGGGGAGCCAGTTTTCAGTTTTCAGTCATCAGTCTTCAGTGAAGACCCCGCGAGCGACCGGCGCACCGACTGAACACTGGACACTGCATACTGATTACTCGAAGCGAGCCGCTGCGACGGATTCCTCCAACCGCCTCCTCTGGCATTTCCCCGCGCGCCGCATGGAGGCCGAGCCGCTGCGCGACGCGATGCTCGCCGTGAGCGGCAAGCTCGACCGCGCGATGGGCGGGCCGGGCTTCGACCTGTTCGAGGCGAACAGCAACTACGTGAAGGTCTATAACTCGCGCGCAGACTTCGGCCCGGCGGAGTTTCGGCGCATGGTCTATCAGTCCAAGCCGCGCACGGAGCTGGACAGCACCTTCGGCGCGTTCGACTGCCCGGACGCGGGACAGGTCTCGCCCAAGCGCACGAGCAGCACGACGCCGTTGCAGGCGCTGAACCTGTTGAACAGCCCGTTCGCCGTGCAGCAGGCGCAGTTTTTCGCGGAGCGGGTTGAACGCGAAGCAGGGCCGGGGACAGAGGTCCAAGTGAAGCGGGCATTCCAACTCATCTTCCTGCGCGAGCCGGCAAGCGAGGAACTCACCGCCAGTGTGAAGCTGATTCAGGCCCACGGCTTGCCAGCACTTTGCCGCGCACTCTTCAACGCGAACGAGTTCCTGACCGTGTTCTGACCCCGCCGATGAAAGCGCTTTCAGTCAGGAAAGTTCTCGAAGACCCGCAGGCCGGGGATGGCCTTGAAGTGGTGGTCCTTGGTGAGCACCGCGCCGCCGGCTTTCATGGCGCACACGGCGATGAGGGCGTCGGTGACGGGAATCTTGAAGCCCGCGCGGTCGGTCTGCCAGAGGACTTCCTCGGCGGCCTCCCACACGTTGTTCAGCGTGGGGATGTAGAGCAGGCAGTCCATGTAGTCCGCCAGCGCGCGGCGGGCCTTGGGCGTCCGCATCCCGCGAATCACCTCGCAGCGAACCACGCCGCAGGTCGCCAGGTCGTGCCGCTGGGCGTAAGGCGCAAACACCTGCGCCGGGTCGCGGCCCGCGCGCAGGTGTTCGATGTAGATGCAGGAGTCTATAAGGAGCACGGGCGGCGGGGATTACTTTTTCCGGCGTTTCAGCTTGGTGTAGTTCACGGGGCCGGCGGGGGCAATCGGTGGCGGCACTGCGTCCGGCGTTTCCGCCAGGCGCAGCGCCATCAGGTCGTAGCTCGGATCCACGGCTTCGAGGATCTCAGCCCTGCTCAAGCCGAGGCCGGTTTTGCCGAACTCGGCGAGTCTCGCCTTCCTGTCCATTTCCTTGAGGGCGAGGTCCACCGCCTCGGTCTTGCTGGCGGCTCCGCTCCACTTCATCACTCTTTCGAGGATGCCTTCGTCAATGTGCATTGTCATCTTCATGGCCGAAGTATGGCATTGATGCCATACTCACCGCAAGCCCTATTTTCAGGCTCTTCTTTGCTGTCATCCAGTTTCGCTCCGTGATGAAAAAACCACCATCAAACCAACCTTTTCTCGCGGATCGCCGCGACTTTCTGCGCTGGAGCGGCATGGGCTTGGGCGGAGTCGCGCTCACTTCGCTGCTGGCGGAACGGGGCGTTCTGGCGGCGGACAAGTCGCCCATCCGGCCGTTGATTGACCCGGCGCGGCCTTATGCGCCGCGACTGCCGCACTTCACGCCGAAGGCCCGGCGCGTGCTGCTGATTTTCTGCACCGGTGCGTTGAGCCATGTGGACACGTTTGACTTCAAGCCGGAGCTGGTGAAGCGGCACGACACGCCGATGCCGGGGCAGGACAAGTTGGTCACGTTCCAGGGCGAGAACGGCAACCTCGTCAAGCCGCTGTGGAAGTTCCGCGCGCGCGGCCAGTGCGGCAAGATGACCAGTGATTTGCTGCCCCGCCTGGGCGAGTTGGCGGACGAGCTGTGCTTCATCCACTCGATGACCGGCAAGTCGAACACGCACGGTCCTGCCGAGAGCCAGATGAGCACGGGCTTCATCTTAGATGGCTTCCCGAGCATCGGCGCGTGGGTGAGCTACGCGCTGGGCAGCGAGAGCCAGAACCTCCCGGCCTACGTTGCGATTCCCGACCCGCGTGGTGTGCCGCAAATCAGCACGCGGCAATGGGCACCGGGCTTCCTCCCGGCGGCGTATCAGGGCACGCCCTTCAACGCAGACAAGCCCATCGCCAACCTCGCGCGGCCCGCGTCCATCCCAGAAAATGCCGACATGGCCACCCGCGACTTCGTGAAGTTTCTCAACGAGCGGCACCTCACGCAGCATCCCGGTGACACGGAACTGTCCGCGCGCATCGCGAGCTACGAGCTCGCAGCCCGGATGCAGCTCGCCGCCGCCGAGGTCAGCGGCACGCACGGCGAAAGCGCCGCGACCCTCGACCTCTACGGCGTCAACGACGCGAACAAGACCAAGGCCGGCTTCGCGAAGAACTGTCTGCTCGCGCGGCGGCTCCTGGAGCGTGGCGTGCGGTTTGTGCAGCTCTTCAACGGTGCCTACGCGATGGGCGAGGGTGTGGGCAACTGGGACGGCCACAAGACTATTGCCGCGCAATATCCCGGCCACGCGAACATCCTCGACCAGCCGTGTGCCGCGCTCCTCCGCGACTTGAAGTCACGCGGCCTGCTCGCCGACACGCTCGTCGCCTTCGTGACCGAGTTTGGGCGGATGCCGACGTTCCAGAAGGGCGCGAGCGGTCGTGACCACAACCCGAGCGGCTTCACCATCTGGCTGGCGGGCGCGGGCGTGAAGCGCGGCTTCAGCTACGGCGCGACGGATGACTTCGGCTACCGTGCGGTCGAGAACGTCACGACCATCTACGACCTCCACGCCACGCTGCTGCACCTCCTTGGTCTCGACCACGAGCGCCTGAGCTTCTACCACAACGGCATCGAGCGCCGGTTGACCGATGTTCACGGGCACGTCATCGAGGGCGTGCTGGCCTGAGCGTCAACCAAACTTTTTCCTCCGGGGTTTCTTACTTCTTGAGCGGGTCTGTGACCGGGCATACCTTCGCGGCATACCGATGGCGCAAGGCCTGTATTTGTCGCAGAAGATGTCGCAGTCAATGGTGCTGGCACCCCAGCTCCAGCAGTCGCTCGCGCTGTTGCAGGCCCCCATCCTCGAGCTGCGCGCGCAGGTCGAGGCGGAGCTGGAGCAGAACCCAGTGCTCGAGGAATCAGTCAACGGCGAAATGGAGCTGGACGACAAGCCCGGCAAGGAAAAGGAAGAAGTCGCTGAACAACTCGATCCCGCCGAGCCGCCGGCAGACCTGACCTCCGACTCGGTCCCGGAGAAGGAAAACGCGGAGCCGGTGGATGATTTTCAGGCCGAGTTCGACAAGCTCGCGCAACTGGACCAGGAGTGGCGCGACCATTACGCGCAGAGCAACGCGCCCAGCCGCAACAGCGAGGAGGACGAGGAGCGCCGGCAGTTCATGTTCGACTCGCTGGTGGCCGGACAGTCATTGCAGGAAATGCTGCTGGAGCAGGTGCGCGATTCCGAACTGACGCCCGAGCAGCTCCCGCTCGCGGAAATGATCGTCGGCAACATTGACGAGCGCGGCTGGCTCGCGGCGAGCCTGGAGGAACTCGCGGGTTCCACCGGCGTGCCAGTGGAAAAGTTCGCCTCCGCCCTGAGGGTCGTGCAGACCTTCCAGCCGCCGGGCGTCGGCGCGCGCGACCTGGGCGAGTGCCTCAAGCTCCAGCTTGAGCGCGCCGGCCGGCAGGACTCGCTCGAATACCGGATTGTCACCGGCCACATGGAGGCGCTGGGCCGACGGCGCTTTCCCGAGATCGCCCGCGCGCTGAACCAGGATGTCGTGGACATTCAGGAGGCCGCCGACCGCATCGGCCACCTGGAGCCGCACCCGGGCCGCGCCTTCCTGCCCGACAACGACCAATACATCGTTTCCGAAGTCTTCGTGCAGAAAGTCGGCGAGGATTGGGTGGTGACGCTCAACAACGACCAGGTGCCTCACCTGCGCATCAGCAACACCTACAAGGATCTGATGGCCCGGCAGGAGACCGACCCCGCCACGCGCGAATACATCCGCGACAAGATCCGCGCCGGGAAGTTCCTCATCAAGAGCCTCCACCAGCGCCAGCAGACCATCCACAACATCGCCACCGAGATCGTGAAGCGGCAGCGCGACTTCATGGAGCAGGGCCGCGCGCACCTCAAGCCGCTCACCATGAACCAGGTCGCCGAGGTCGTCGGCGTCCACGAGACCACCGTCAGCCGCGCCGTCTCCGGCAAATACATGGAGACCCCGCACGGCGTCTTCGAGATGAAGCACTTCTTCACCTCCGGCTTCACGGCGGCGGACGGCCAGGCGGTCGCCAACACGAGCATCAAGGACATGGTGGCCGAAATCATCAAAGGCGAGGATCAGTTCGCCCCGCTCTCCGACGACGCCATCGTGAAGCTGCTCGTCGCCAAGGGCATCACCATCGCCCGCCGCACCGTCGCCAAGTATCGCGGCGAGCTGAACATCCTGCCGTCGAATCTGCGCCGCGTTTATTGAGCGCCAAAAAGGTGTTGAACCTCTTCCCCAGACGCGCTCCTATCGCGTCAGTCCGCCAGAAACCTGACCGCAACCTCGCGCGGCTTGTTCGCGTCTCAACCCGTAACCTATGAAACCCATCAAACTCCTCTCCGCGTCGCTCGGCTTGGCACTGCTGGCTGGCGTCGCGTCCGCCGCCAACTGGACCTCCGGCATGACCGAAGGCAAAGTCAGCCTCAAGTCCGCCGGGCCGATCACCTTCGGGCCGGACGGCATCCTGTTCATCGCGGACACCAAGTCCGCCGCCATTGTCGCCATCGCCACCGGTGACACGAAGGGCGGGGCTGCCAAGGCCGTGAAGGTGGACGGCGTCAACCAGAAGGTCGCCGCCCTGCTTGGCACTGCCGCCGACCAGATCATCCTCGACGACCTCGCCGTGAACCCCGCCTCGCACACCGCCTATCTCGCCGTCACGCGCGGTCGTGGCGCAGGCGCGACGCCCGTGCTCGTGCGCGTCAAGGGCGATGGCAAGCTTGAGGTCGTCGCGCTCGACAAGGTGAAGCACGCGCGGGCCGAACTGCCCGACGCGCCCGTGGACGGCGTGCAAGGCGAGGGCAAGCGCCAGAGCAATCCGCGCCAGGAATCCATCACCGACCTCGCGTTCTTGGAGGACCGCCTGCTCATCGCCGGGCTGTCGAACGAGGAGTTTTCCTCCACGCTGCGCGCGATTCCGTTCCCGTTCCAGAAGGTCGCCAACGGCACGAGCGTCGAGATTTACCACGGCGCGCACGGCAAGTTCGAGACGCGCTCGCCCATCCGCACCTTCGTGCCGTTCAAGGTCGGCCAGGAGGCGCAGTTGCTCGCCGCCTACACCTGCACGCCGCTCGTGCAGTTCCCCATCAGCGCGCTCAAGCCCGGCGCGAAGATCAAGGGCAAGACCATCGCCGAACTGGGCAACCGCAACCGCCCGCTGGACATGATTGTCTATCAGAAGGGCGGCAAGGACTGGCTCCTGCTCGCCAACAACAGCCGCGGCGTGATGAAGATCACCACCGACAGCATCGAGAACGCCGAGTCCATCACCGCGCCCGTGGGCGGCGGCGGCATCAAGGGCACGAAGTATGAGACCATTGACGCGTGGAAGGGCGTCGAGCAGCTCGACAAGCTTGATGCCGCCCACGCGCTCGTCATCCGGCGCGGCGAGGGCGGCGCGCTGAATCTCGAATCGCTCCCGCTCCCGTGAGCGGGCGGCGCGGACAATCCCTGTTTCCAAGCTGGAGGCCGGCAATTGCCGGCCTCCTCTTTGTCTGGCTCGCGGATGGTGGCATGACACTAGCAGCAGCGCAAGACAGGGCACTGTGGTTAGGCGAGCCGTTCTCCCTCACCCCGGCCCTCTCCCGCTGGGAGAGGGAGTCAGTCAGTCAGTCTTCCGGCTCCAACTACGCGTTCGACCTCAGCCCATCGCTGACTACGTTTCCCCCTCTCCCGGCGGGAGAGGGCAGGGGTGAGGGGGAAGAGCTAGTCCGTTCAAGTCGGCTCCTCGCGGCGGCTGACACTCAACCAAGAACTCAAGTCTCGGCATCCGCAAACTCATCCGGCTTCTCCGCCATCTTCCTGCGCTGGGTGGCGGTGCCACGGGAAACCAACCGTCTCGTCCTCGAGGTCTCCGGCCTTGCGAAGGACACGCTGGCCGCGCTGCAATCCACCAACTGGCCCGCGCCGAGCTGGCCGGCGCTGCTCTCCGTCTTCGTCGAGCAGCCGGGTGCCGAGCCGGTGCCGATGCTGGGCGAGCATCGTGTCGAGGGCGCGCTGCTTCGTTTCGCGCCCGCGTTCCCGCTGGAGCCGGGGTTGCGTTACCGGGCGGTGTTCGACGCCGGCCAGTTGCCCGGCGCGTCGTCGCCCGCCGCCGGCAAAGTGACCTCCGCGCTGCAAGTGCCTGTGCAGCCGGAGCGCGCCACCACGACCGTCACGCAGGTTTATCCGAGCGCCGACGTGCTGCCGGAGAACCTGCTGAAATTCTACGTCCACTTCTCCGCGCCGATGAGCCGGGGCGACAGCTACGCGCACATCCGCCTGCTCAACGAGGCGAACCAGCCGGTGGAACTGCCCTTCCTCGAACTCGCCGAGGAGCTGTGGAGCCACGACATGCTGCGGCTCACGCTCTTCATTGACCCGGGCCGCATCAAGCGCGAGGTCAAACCGCTGGAGGAAATTGGCCCTGCGCTCGTCGCCGGCCGGCGCTTCATGCTCGTCATCGGCGGCAGTTGGAAGGACGCCAACGGCAACCGGATGAAGCACGCCTTCATGAAGCGCTTCACCGTCGGCCCACCCGACCGCGACCCGCCCGACCCGCGCCGCTGGGGTTATCAGGCCCCGCCCGTCCGCACGCGCGAGCCGCTGGCCATTGACCTCGCCGAGCCGATGGATTCCGCGCTGGCGTTGCGGATGATCCACGTCGTGGACGAGTCGGGCCGCGCGGTTCCCGGCCTGCCCTTCCTCACCGAGCGCGAGCGCATCTGGAAATTCCTCCCGCAGCACTCGTGGAAGGCCGGGCGTTACGCGCTCATCGTCGAGACGACCATCGAAGACCTCGCCGGCAACAACATCGGCAAGCCGTTCGAGGTGGATGTGTTCGACGGCGTGGCGGGGCGGCTGGAGCAGCCGACAGTGCGGCTGCCGTTTGAGCTGCGCTGAACCTGGCCTTGCCCCGATTTGGTGGACAGGTGATGGGTGAGTGCATCAAGGCGTGGGCTTTCTAGTTGGGTTGTTGTTCGAAGTCCACAGATGACTGGTAACCTAGGGCGCTGTGGAGCCGCTCCCGGTTGGAAAAGATTTCGACCCACTCGAAGACGGTCGCACGGGCCTCGGTTCGTGTGGCGCTGGCTCGCCAATCGGGGGAGAGACTTGGGCAATTTCCGGGTGTGGCCCGGTGCCCATCGCAACGAGCCTGACTCAGGCTTTTGCCGGGTTGCGGCAAGTCGTGGAGTCCGTCACCTTCAGGCGTGGCCCGCATTGATGACGCGATGAACAACTTCGATTCACCCTTCGGTCTGGTTTCACGCCCCCGTCCCTGGCGGGCGGTGGGATGGGCGGTGGTCGTGTGTCTGGGGCTGGCGGGCCGGTCTGTCCTCCGGGCCGACACGACGCAGAACTTCGACGCGGGCGGGACGGCCTACGAGCTTGCGGTGAACAACGTCCTGCCAGCGCCCGCCATCGTCGCCGGCGGGCCGACGGGCAACTTCCTGCGCCTCGTCCACGCCAGCACGCCGGCGAACGTGAACACCGTGGCCTTCGCCAAGAGCGACGCGGGCACCTACAAGCTGGTCACCGCCGAATTCGACTTCCACATCACGGGCCAGGCGGACGGAATGAGTTTTGTGCTGCTGAACACGTTCAACTGGGGGCAGGCGGGGCCGATTGACACAATCGGAGAATTCTACCAGGAGCCGAACGTCGCGGGATCCCTGGGCATCGGCTTCGACGTGTTCAACAACTTTGATGGCGGCGACCAGAACGGGAACCACGTCTCGATCCACTTCAACGGGCAGAAGGTCAACGAGTTCGACGCCGGCTCGGTGAACCTCAAGAGCGGCCAGTGGATTCACGCCAAGATCATCGTGCGCCCCGGCGGTGGCAACTCCGACGTGAGCGTCATCCTCACGCCCAATGGCGGGGCCGCCGTGACCATCTGCACAAACGTCGTCGTGACTGGGCTTCAGCCCTACGAGTCGCGCGTGATGTTCGGCGCGCGCACGGGCGGCCTCACGGCGGACCACGACCTTGACAACGTGAACGTGAAGTTCGAAGAGCCGAACCTCGGGACAGTGGGCTTTGGCTTCGCGACCTACGCGACGCCGGAGACGTTCCCGGCGCAGGTGTATGTGAGCCGCTACGGCGCGAGCACGGGCGACGTGACCATCGCCTTCGCGACCTCGAACCTGACGGCGGTGGCGGGCGTGGATTACGTGGCGACGAATGGGACGCTCACTTTCGGTCCGACGGATTTGGTGAAGTTCTTCCGCGTCGCGCCGATTGACAACGCGACCATCCAGACCGACCGCCAGTTCACCGTCCACCTGAGCAACCCCGGCGGCGGCGTGACGCTCGACACGCAGACGGTCGCCACCGTGACCATCGTGGACAACGACGACCCGGCGAGCGTCGGCGCGTGGGGCACGCCGATCGACACGCCGGTGAACCCGTATCCCGTCGTGCCCATCCACGCCAACCTGCTGCCCACCGGGAAGGTGCTGCTCTGGGACCGGGGCGCGCCGTTCGACACGCCGTTCGGCGGCACGGATGGGTATCCCTACATCTGGGACGTGGATGCCGGGACGTTCACGCGCACGCCGTTCCACGGCTACGATCTCTTCTGCGCGGGCCACGCGCTGATGGCGGATGGCCGGCTCTTCGCGCCCGGCGGGCACATCGCGGACGGCGTGGGTGAAATCAAGGCCAGCATCTACGACCCCGGCTCGAACACCTGGACGCGCATCACCGACATGAACGCGGGCCGCTGGTATCCGACCGTCACGATGCTCGGCAACGGCGACCAGCTCGTGGAGGCCGGCACGATAGACATCGGCACGGACGTGAACAAAGTCTCGCAAATCTGGCAGATCGCGGGCGGCACCTGGCGCAACCTCACCGCCGCCGCCGCGCAGCACGGCGTGTTTCCCGCGTGGGCGAACTACTATCCGTTCATGTATCTCGCGCCGAACGGCAAGGTCTTCAACGCCGGCCCGCAAAAGCAGTCCCGCTACCTCGACACCGCCGGAACGGGCCTGTGGACTGATGTGGCGGCGAGCAGCCTGGACTACCGCGATTACGGCACCTCGGTCCTGTATGACGACGGCAAAATCATGATCCACGGCGGCAACGTGCCGGAGGGCTACACGCAGCCGAGCATCTTTGCCACGACGGCGACAATTTATCCGAGCCGCGTCACCGAGGTCATCAACCTCAATGACCCGACGCCAGCGTGGCGGCAAACCACCCCTGCCAACACCGGCCGCCGTCACGGCACCGCCGTCCTGCTTCCCGATGGCAAGGTCTTCCTCTGCAACGGCAGCAGCGCGCCCGGCTTCAACCTCGCCGCCGGAAAAATCCTCCTGTCCGAAGTGTGGGACCCGGTGACGGAACTCTGGACGCCGATGGCCCCGAATGTCCGCTATCGTGGCTACCACGCGAACGCCTTCCTCCTGCCCGACGGCCGCGTCGCCGCCACCGGCGGCGGTCACCCGAACCCGCCCGACGACCTTGCCGAGGCCAGCATCGAGATTTACTCGCCGCCGTATTTGTTCCGGGGGGCACGCCCGACCATCACCAGCGTCCAGAGCAACGTGACCTACGGCGAGAAGTTCACCGTCACCACGCCGGACGCCGCGAGCATCACGAACGTCGTGTGGATTCGCCCCGGCAACACCACGCACGCCTACGACCAGAACCAGCGCATCAACCGCCTCCCGTTCACCGTCGGCAGCGGCCAGCTCACCGTCACCGCGCCGAGCGATCCGAACCTCTGCCCGCCCGGCCATCACATGCTGTTCATCCTGAACACCAATGGCGTGCCCGCTGTTTCCAAGTTCGTCCGCCTCGGCATGGGCATTCTTTCGGTGACGCGATTCGGCGTGGACAACTTGGTGACCGTCACGACCTACCCCGGCACGAAATACACGCTGGAGCGTGCGAGCGACCTGCCCGCGACGGTGTGGACGCCCGTGCTCGCCAACTTCACCGCGACCGCGAACACGACGCTCATCACCGATCCGGGCGGGGCCGGCACCGCGAAGCGCTTCTACCGCGTGCGTCAGGTGCCGTGACCCGTGCCGGCGATTTGCAATCGCCGTCCGGGGCGGAGAGCATTTCCGAAGCGGTCGAGCGACGAACGCTCCGGACGGCGGTTGCAAACCGCCGGCACGGGCAAGTCCTGAACTTCCCGCTCGTCCTTGCGCTCCCGCCGTCGCTATCTTCCACCCATGATTTCGCGGGCCAAATCCGAGGCGTTGTTCGCCGAGTCCCTCCAGCACATTCCCGGCGGTGTGAACTCGCCCGTGCGCGCGTTCCGGGCCGTGGGCGGGCAGCCGTTCTTCGTGCAGTCCGCCAAGGGCGCGCGCGTGACCACGGTGGACGGCGACGAGCTGATTGACTACGTCGGCACCTGGGGGCCGGCCATCCTCGGCCACGCGCACCCGAAGATCATTGCCGCCGTGAAGTCCGCCGCCGACCACGGCACGAGCTTCGGCATCCCGAACCCGTTCGAGGTCACGATGGCGCGGCTCATCAAGCAGCTCGTGCCCAGCGTGGACAAGGCGCGCATGTGCAACTCCGGCACCGAGGCGTGCATGAGCGCCATCCGCCTCGCGCGCGGCTTCACGCGGCGCGACAAGTTCATCAAGTTCGACGGCTGCTATCACGGCCACGCGGACTGCCTGCTGGTGAAGGCCGGCTCCGGCGCGCTGACCTTCGGCAACCCGGACAGCGCGGGCGTGCCAGCGGACACGGCCAAGCACACGCTCGTGCTGCCCTACAACGACGTGGAGGCGTTGAAAGCGTGCTTCGCGGCGAACCGGGGTGAAATCGCGGCGGTCATCATCGAGCCGGTGCCGGGCAACGCGGGCCTGTATCTGCCGCGTCCGGGCTACTTGGAATTCCTCCGCCAAATCACCGCAGAGCAGGGGACCGTGCTGATTTTCGACGAGGTGATGACCGGCTTCCGCCTCGCCCCCGGCGGGGCGCAGGAACGCTTCGGCATCCGGCCCGACTTGAGTTGCTTCGGCAAAATCATCGGTGGCGGGCTGCCCGTCGGTGCCTTCGGTGGGCGCGGCGACATCATGGACTGCCTCGCGCCGCTCGGCCCCGTGTATCAGGCCGGCACGTTGAGCGGCAACCCCCTCGCGATGGCGGCGGGCATCGCGGCCCTCGAAGAACTTGGGAATGCGGAATGCGGAATGCGGAATGCGGAATCCGCTGGCGCACTTCCGAACGCCTCGGCCATTCCGCACTCCGCACTCCGCACTCCGCATTCTTCCGCCTACGCTCAATTGGAATCGAAAGGTGCCGCCCTCGAAGCCGGCCTGCGCGACGCGGCCAAGTCCGCGAACATCCCCGTCACCTTCAACCGCTGCGGCTCGATGTTCTGCGGCTACTTCACGGGCGAACCGGTCTGGAACCTCGCCGACGCGATGAAGGCCGACCGCGAGCGCTTCAAGAGGTTCTTCCACGGGATGCTGGCCGAGGGCGTCTATCTCGCCCCCTCGCAATTCGAGGCCGGCTTCCTCTCTACCGCCCACACCGAGGGGGACATCGCGGCCACTGTGAAGGCGGCGGCGGAAGTGATGAAGGGACTCTAACCGGCATCCGACAACCCCCTGGGAAGGCCGTTCAACGGGCGGGAAAATATGCACGAGAACGGCAAAAACCTGACCGTTCAGCGATCTTGAAGCTTCGAGAGAGGTGAAAACCCAGCCGTTTGGCGGTCTTGAAGCTTCGAGACGACCGAAAACTCAAGGAATCGGCAATCTTGAAGCTTCGAGACAGGCGAACTGGCACGGTTCTTGTATTCCCGAAGGCTCAAGACAGGTGAAAACCCGTCGTTTTAGCGGTCTTGAAGCTTCAAGACTGCTGAAACAACAAGGTTTTGAGGGTCACGACCGCGTTTAACCCACTTTCTTGCAGCACGTTAAGGCGAATCCAAGACTTCACTTCCCCTTCGCGCCCGGCAGCGCCTTCAAACTCGACGCCGTCAAAACCTGCATCTGGCGGATGGCGATTTGATTGAGCCGCTTGAGCCGTTCGCCCTGCGGCAATCCCATGTGGATGAACTCCGCGTTCATGCCCTCCATGTTCGCGAGCACGAGCAACTGCTCCACGCTCGCGTAATCGCGCACGTTGCCTTCCAGCTTGGGATTCGCGTCGCGCCACTGCCGCGCGGTGTGGCCGAAGAGCGCGACGTTGAGCAAATCCGCCTCGGTCGCGTAAGTGATGGCCGCCTGCGCGGGCGTGACCTCGGGCGGAATCAGGTGCGCCTTCACCGCGTCCGTGTGGATGCGATAATTCAGCTTCGACAACGTGCGGTTGAGATTCCACGCCAGCGACAGCCGGCGGTTCTCGTCGTCTTTGAGCCGCTGAAATTCCCGGATGAGATAAAGCCGGAACTCGACCGAAATCCACGAGGCGAACTCAAACGCGATGTCCCGATGCGCGAACGTGCCGCCGTAGCGCCCGGCCTTGGAAATCAGCCCCACCGCCCGCGTCGCCTCAATCCAGCGCTTGGCCGTCAGGATGAAACTATTCAACCCAGCCTGATTTTTAATCCCATCGAATTCGATGGGATTAAAACTTGGGTTGTTCAGCCGTTCCCAGACGCCCAGAAACTCAATCGTATTCCGATTTCGCAGCCAGTTTTGGATGAGGTAATCCGTCCGTTCACTGTCCTTGTAGCGGGCGATGTCCGTGAGGCTGATGTAGTCGTCCTGCTGCCCGGAAAGAATCGTGATGGCCGTGCCTTGGACTTCGATGGTGGATTTCTTGGGCTGGCTCATGGTTCAGTTGGAGGGGTTTCCAATTCCCTCGAATTCGGGGGAATTAAACCCCAAGTGCGCGCCCGCTCGAATTCCAAACCCATCGAATTCGACGGGATTAGAACCGGACAATGCCGGGGTCGCGTAACCTCTAATTGTGGCGAATCCGCCACAATTTCCAAACCTCTCGAATTCGAGAGGTTTGAATTCCGGCGTGAACTGGCCGCGCCAGTCTCGCAACGCGGGATTGCTCCGCGCCTGGCTGACGACATCCAGCTTTTGGCGGTCGAGCGGTCTCATGGCCGCGCCCTGTGAACCCTACGCTTCGTTCGCCGATAACTAACCGACGCGCCGATCGGTTTCGCGGTTCGTGAAGACTTCGTGGAGGCCGGCCTTTCAAGCAGTGCAAGTTGCTTCTCCTCTCGCTGACGCTGATTCACTGGTTGCATCGCAGACGATTCAAGCAGTCGCATTGCGGCCAAGTCCAAATCCGTCAGACTGGCTGACAGCACATCGGCAAATTGTGCAGCGGAGCGACCAGCGCAGGTCTCAACAAGAAATTGGCTGATGAGAATGACTCGCCGGTCGTTGACGGAAAGCGTCAGCCCGCAATCGTTGAGTCGTTTTGCCTTGGCTGTCGCGTGCTCGACTGCCCGTTGAAACGCAATCTTGGTGTCGGACTTTTTCCGCATGTCAGCAGTTTGCTTCCGGCAGACCAGAACAACGTCGAGTTGGATTGGCTCTTTGGCTTGAGCCTTGGGCGCGGCAACAGACATCTCGGACTTGACGGGGTGGCAGTTCACGAGGGAGAAGCCAGCGCCGACTACGGCGTCAGCCAATGATGTCCAGCCGTCCATTCGAGAATGGTGGTATGTGAAGACAAGCAGTCCGTCCTCTCGAAGAACGCGGCAGCATTCAGCAAAAACAGCGCGCAGCTTCGCCGCGAACTGCTCTGCGCTGGTGTCCTGCACTTCTTCGGCATGACGCGTAGTCATGCACTTGCCGACAAACGGAGACGAACCGAGTTGCTGCCAAGCGAAAAAGAAGTCAGCCAATTCGGAGTAATGAACATTGTCGAAGAACGGCGGGTCAGTCACAACCAAATTCACGCTGGCGTCAGCCAAACCGGTTGACGACGAACTACCGCAGGAAAGATGGTGTCCCCGTGTAATGAACTGCCAATTCAACCTCGCTCGTGTAGGCTGCCTCTCATGCGCGACCGACTGAGCAAAGAGCGCCGTTCTTGGAACATGAGCCGGATTCGCGGCAAGAACACCACGCCTGAAAGGCGTGTCCGCTCGCTGCTCCATCGGCTTGGTTTTCGATTTCGCCTTCACGGAAAAAGACTGCCAGGTAAACCCGACATCGTGTTGGCGAAGCATCGAACCGTTATCTTCGTTCACGGGTGCTTCTGGCATCGGCATCGTGGTTGCAGGAATTGCACTACACCGACGAAGAACCGCGCGTTCTGGGTGAAGAAGCTCAACGGCAACGCGGCTCGCGACAAAATCCACCAACGGGCGCTCCGCAAACTTGGCTGGCGTTCGCTCGTGGTTTGGGAATGCGCCACGGAAAGAGCCGCCCACTTGGAACGCCTGGGTGCGCGGCTGGCGAAACTGCTGCGCTGATTCCGGGAAGTTCACGCTGCAAAATGGTCGCGGAACAGCCACGGCGCGACGCGTTCAACTTCAGCACGCTCGCGCCGGATGCGGGCTTTGCACGCCTGATAGCAGTAGAGTTCGTTGTCCGGCACGACGGAGTCGAGAATGCTCGCGAGCCTCGGCCCTTCGGCGGGAAATTCCGGGAACTCGAACGCGCGCCCCGGCTTGAACCCGACGAGGAAAATGCGCTGGCGGTGCTGCGGCACGACGCTCTGCGCGTTGATGATCTTCCAATAGACCTGGTAGCCGAGCGCGTCGGTTAAGGTGTCATGGATGATTTTGAACGTGCGGCCCTGGTCGTGGCGGACGAGGTGCTTCACATTTTCCAGCACGAACGCGGGCGGCTTGTGGTAGTCGAGAATGTCGGCGATAGAGAAGAAGAGGTTGCCCTGTTTCACGTCCTCGAAGCCGTGCTTTCGGCCAAGGCTGTTCTTCTTGGAGACGCCCGCGAGGCTGAAGGGCTGGCAGGGAAAGCCGCCGCAGAGAATGTCGAACTTCGGAATGTCGGCCACGGCCACGGAATGAATGTCGCCGTGGGGTTTCTCGCCGAAGTTCGCCTCGTAGGTGATTTGCGAGTGTTTGTCCCAGTCGCTGGAGAAGACGCATTGCGCCCCCGCCCGCTCGAAGGCGAAACGGAATCCGCCAATGCCGCAGAACAAATCAATGAATCGGAGTTTTCTCTGATTGGCAGCGCCGTTGACGTAGTATTCCGGCGCATCTTCCCGGAGTGCATCAGGCTTTTGCGCTCGTGCCGGGGCTTTGCGATTTCGGATGTGCTTCATCGGTCAGTCGGTGGTCAGGCAAAAAGCGGAATCTATCAACTCCTCGTCCTGAATTTCGAGTGAGCGCATTGAGACTTCGTCTTTGGGCGCGTCCTTCAAACGGTAAGCGCGGAAGAAACGTTTCGTTCCAGCGGCGGGATTCCTAATCAGTTCCGGCAGCATGGTGTTGGCTCGCCGATTATACGAGTAACCAACAATCAACTGCTCCGGTTCTTCGCGGACAAGCTCGCCCACAGAACGGAATCTTGAATCGGTTGGAAAGTCAGCGGGCAGAATGAGTGTTTGGTTGTGAGCGACACCGACCATGAGACTGAACGGTGTCGGAGCGATGTATCGCTTTCGATTTCCAACCAGGAAGCCGCCGTAGCTGCCAAAGCCTTTCACGCTTTTGTTCTTGTGAACGTAGTCGTGGTCGGCGTTGAGGAAATCGCCGTGGCAGACGACGAGGTCGAGCACCGGATACGAGTCACCATCTGGCTCGGCTGGATAGCGACCAAAGATGTAGAAAATAGTGCGCCCGTTGTGGCTGCCGGACGGAACTTGGCTGTTGCAGTCGTAATTCGCTTCGCGTCCGGGATACGCCAAACCCTTCACCTCAAAGCCGTCAGTCGAGGCGACCAGGCGAAAATCTGGATACGTGTTCCGACCACCAACGTCAAAGTTCAGCTTCGTCTTTCCAAGCCGAGCCTTGAACCAGTTCTGAAAATGGAATTCCTTGTCCTGGCGGCTCTCGCGAGTAATCAGTTTGTTCGCGCGAATGGCTTCGACGCATTCAGCAAAGATTTCGAGACATGGCTGGCCGGTTGGCATAACGAGATTGTGTCGGACTCACGCCTTCGCGTAAAGCTCACTGCCCTTTTCGGTGAACTCGCGGAACTTTTCTTCCATCCCCTTCTTCAACGCCTCTTCCTCGGCGATGCCTTGTTCGGCGGCGTATTTGCGGACGGCCTCGGTGATCTTCATGGCGCGAGACTGCCTGCCGTTCGCGTCGTTGACCATCACGAACGCGATGCGCTGACGCTTCGTCGCGATCCGCCAGCAGGTTTCATTTCGTTTTCCAATCGTCACTCCGGCTCCCTTGGAATGTCACCGCGCCGCCCCATGCTGCGCCCGTTCACTGAAGAAAATCCAACCAAGGAAAAACATCATGCCCAACGAAGCCTCACTCGCCGAAATCGAAACCGCCGAACTCATCATCGCCGTGGACGCCGGTCGCGCGCCCACGGACACGTTCAAGCTGCCCGCCTACCTGCTCGCGTTGGTCATCGCGCGCCTGGCGGACCTGCGCACCAAGGACGCCGCCACGCTCATCTCCGAGGGCGGGCGCGTGGGCGGTCAGATCAACGTCCGCACCGCGCTGGACACGCTGAACGGCTTGCTCCACGACGGCTACAACTTCATCAAGGGCATCGCCAGCTACAGCATCACGGCGGCGGACCGGGCCACGGTCTTTACGGCCTACGGCTGGGTGGGCGGGGAACTGGGCGATTTCTCGGACGCGCGCATCGAGTCGCTGGCCCGGCAGGCGGCGGATGCCACACCGGGCATCGCCAACCCCGCGCATCGGTATCCGCAGGCGCTGCTGGACCTCATCGCGGCTCAATTGACGATCCTGAACAACAACCAGACGGCGGCCACCGGCGGCACGGCGCAGACGGCGACGGACTTGCGGGACATCGCGCTGGGGCTGTTGCAGACGGCGAATGACCGCGTGCGGTTCCACTATTGCGCGTCATCGGATGACGAGGACACCACGCCGGAGCTGGCGAAGATCGGCAAGCAGCCGCGCCGCGACAAGGGCGAGGCGGGCGGGCCGGTGCCGGGCGCACCGGGCACCGCGACGTTCGACGCGGCGGCGAAGACACTGTCGGTGCCGGCCATGCCGGAAGGCGCGACGACGTTGCGGGCGTATCGCAAGGCGGCGGGCGGCGAGGCGGAACTGGCGGGCACGTCCACGGGCACCACGGTGTCGGTGGTCGGCGTGGGGCCGCTCACGCCGGGCGTGACCTACGAGCTATGGGTGGCGGGGCACAATTCCCAAGGCGACGGCCCGGAGAGCAATCATGTGAGCCACACGGCGTAGGCCCAAGTAGGTCAGAGCTTCCAGCCTGACCAACTGACTTTTTAGAAACCGCTCAAGCGGGGTTTTTCAGATGGAGGGACAGGCGGGACGCGCTGTCCTACTTCGACACCTCACCCTCCGGCGCAACCTTGCAATTACTGCGCCGCACCTCATCCGGCCTGCGGCCACCTTCTCCCCAGAGCGGAGAAGGGCATCTCCCCGTTCGAGGCGGAGAGGGAAGTAGATGCGAATCGGAGGGAGGCGAATTCCTTTGCGCTCGGGGCTTCGATTTGCGGCAATCTCCCCGTGCGTATTCTTGCCCTTGACCATGGAACCGTCCGCGTCGGCGTCGCCGTCAGCGATGAGCTGGGGATGATTGCCCGGCCGCTGGAATTCATCCCGGCGGAGCCGTGGGAGGGATTCCTGACGCGGTTCAACCAACTGCTCGCCGAGTTGAAGCCGGAGCAGATCATCATCGGCATGCCGCGCAACATGGACGGCTCGATGGGGCCGGCGGCGGAGAAGGTGCGCGCGTTCGTGGCGAAGCTGCGCGAGACGGTCACGGTGCCCATGCGCACCTGGGACGAGCGGCTGACGACGGTGCAGGCGCAACGGATGCTTCGGCAGGCCGGCCACAAGGCAAAGGATCAGAAGGGGAAGATGGACGCAACGGCAGCGGCGATTATCTTGCAGAGCTTTCTGGACAGCGTGAGCTGATTCTTTAGCCACAGATGAAACACGGATGGAACACAGACGAGGAGCAGATAATCCATAAGGAGAGCAGGAAGGCAGGAGGAAGATTGGGGCGCATTGACCGCAGCTTTACTTCTGCATGCCTGCTTTCGCCATCCGTGTTTAGTCGGTGTTTCGTCGGTGGCTAAAGCCTTCGTGAACCCGCTCAAACTCAAACTCACCATCGCCTACGACGGTTCCGGCTACGATGGCTGGCAGACGCAGAAGACGGGCGTGGGCGTGCAGTCGTTGGTGGAGGCGGCGCTGGCGAAGTTGTTTCCCAGCGGGCCGAAGGTGTTTGGTTCCAGCCGCACGGATGCGGGCGTTCACGCGCTGGGCATGGCGGCGCACTTCGAGGTGCCGCGCGCGGAGTGGCGAATGACGACGGCGCGGCTGCTGCTGGCGGTGAACGCGCATTTGCCGGAGGACATCCGGGTGCAGTCGGCGCGGCGGATGCCGACGGAGTTTCACGCACGGTTCAGCGCGGCGGGGAAGGAGTATCGCTATCAGGTGTGGAATCACGCGGCGATGAATCCGCTGCTGCGCACGCAGGCGTGGCACTTCAAGCGGAAGCTGGACTTGGCCGCGATGCGGGCGGCGGCACGGGACTTTGTCGGCAAGCACGACTTCCGCTCGTTCCGGGTGAACCCGTTCTACGACACGGACTCGACGGTGCGAACGCTGACGCGGTGCGACGTGCGGCGGCGCGGGGCGTTGCTGACGTTCGTCATCGAGGGCGATGGCTTTCTCTACCGGATGTGCCGGGGCATCGTGGGCACGCTGGTGCAGGTGGGCGAAGGGAAGATTCCGCGCGATGCGGTGCGCGGCATCCTTGCGAAGCGCAGCCGAACAGTCGCAGGCATGACGGCTCCGGCGCACGGGCTGGTGTTGTGGCGGGTGCTTTACGACCCGAAGAACTTGCACCCGAAGCCGCGTCCCGCGTGAACATCGTCCTCGTCGAGCCGGAGATTCCGCCGAACACGGGCAACATCGCGCGCCTGTGCGCGGCGACGCGGACGACGCTGCATCTCATTGAGCCGTTCGGCTTCAAGCTGGACGACGCCACGCTCAAGCGCGCGGGGATGGACTACTGGCAGCATGTGGAGTGGCGGCGCTGGCGGAACTGGGCGGAGTTCACGGCCTCGGTGCCGGCGGGCGCGCGGCTGTGGTTCGTGGAGTCGGGCGGGGCGAGGCGCTACGACGAGGCGCGGTTCGGGGCCGGGGACTACCTGGTGTTCGGGCGGGAGACGGCGGGGTTGCCGAAGGCGTTGCTGGAGGCGAACCAGGAGGGTTGGCTGCGGATACCGATGTTCAACCCGGAGGCGCGTTCGTTGAATCTTTCGAACTGCGTGGCGCTGGTGCTTTACGAGGCGCTGCGGCAGCAGGGATTCGCCGGGGAGCGTTGAGGTTCGGTCGTGGTTTTTCCGTATTGGTCATGCACTGGAAGCGCGCGTATTTTCAAGGCGTTCCGATCACACCGGGTTTGACAGGAAGTCATCCGCCGGTAGTATGCCGCCAGACGCCGTTCAACCGATTTTAGCCGTGCCTGTCAAAGACGATTATCTGGTAGATACGCTCGCGGACATGGGACTGGTGACAAGCGAGGACGTCGTCCAGGCCCGCGCCGAAGTCGAGTCCGGGGAGTTCACCGATCAGGGGGTCATTGACCGCCTGCTGGCGACGCAAATCATCAGCGCCGCGCACATCACGCAGGCCAAGGCGATCCAGTTCGGCATGGAGACGGTGGATCTCAGCGGCCTCACGCTGAAGGAGGACGCGCTCCAAATCCTGCCGCGCCACATCGCCAACAAATACAAGTGCGTGCCGGTCTATTTTGGCGAGGGCACGCTCATCGTGGCCATCACCGACCCGTCCGATCTCGACACGATGGACAGCCTGCGCCATGTGCTGAAGGTGGACAATCTGGAGTTCCGCGTGGCCACCGACGAGCAGGTGCAGCAGGTCATCGCGAAGCATTACGCCACGGCCGAGGAGTCGGTGGCGGGGATGATTCAGGACATGACCGAGGGGGAGATTGACCTCGGGTTTGACACGGGGGACAAGCTGGATGACGACCAGGAAGGGACCGAGGCTGACGCCCCGCTCATCAAGCTGGTCAACACGATCATCGCCGACGCCTACAAGACGCGCGCCTCGGACATCCACATCGAGCCGCTGGAGAAGCGGCTGCGCGTCCGCTACCGCATTGACGGCTGCTTGCAGGAGGTCAACAGCCCGCCCAAGAAACTGCAAAACGCGATCATCAGCCGCCTGAAAATCCAGTCGGCCATGTCCATCGCGGAGAAGCGCATCCCGCAGGACGGGCGCATCCAGTTGGAGATTTCCGGCAAGCCGATTGACCTGCGCGTCAACTCCCTCCCGACCGTGCATGGCGAAAGCATCGTCATGCGCATTCTCGACAAGTCCGGCCTCAAGCTGGGCTTGACGGAGCTGGGCTTCCTGACGGACGACCAGCAGACGTTCGAGCGGCTCATTGGCCTGCCCGACGGGATCTTGCTCGTCACCGGCCCCACGGGTTCGGGCAAGACGACGACGCTTTACTCCTGCCTCAACTACATCAACCGGCCCGACCGCAAGATCATCACCGTCGAGGATCCCGTCGAATACGTGCTGGGGGGCATCAACCAGGTGCAGGTCAGCGAAATCATCGGCCTGACCTTCGCCGCCGCCCTGCGCGCGATGCTCCGCCAGGCCCCCAACGTGGTGATGCTGGGTGAGATTCGTGACCTGGAAACGGCCACCATCGCCATCAACGCGTCGCTGACCGGCCATCTCGTCTTCTCCACCCTGCACACGAACGACGCCCCCGGCGCCGTGCAACGTCTCGTGGACATCGGCATCAAGCCCTTCCTTGTCGCCTCCGCCACCCGCGCGCTCATGGCCCAGCGTCTCGTGCGCCGCATCTGCAAGAAGTGCATCGCGCCCAGCATCCCCAGCGAGGTGGAACTCAAGACCCTCAATCTGGATCCCAACCTGTCCGGCGCGAACTATTCCAAGGGCATGGGGTGCGACAACTGCAACAAGACCGGCCATCGCGGCCGCTTCGGCCTCTTTGAGGTCTTCGTGATTGATGACAGCGTGCGCAAGCTCATCTTCGACAAGGTTTCCGGCGTGGCGCTGCGCGCCCGGGCGCGGGAGATGGGCATGAGAAGCCTGCGCGAGGACGGCGCGCGCAAGGTTGTCGCCGGCATGACCACCGCCGATGAAGTCATCAAGGCCACGACGGCCGACGCCAAGACCGGACATTAGTCCCGCCCCGCCAACCGCAAACGACCCCGCTGAACCAAACCGACTATGGGAACCTACTCGATGTCCGACCTGCTGCAGTTGATGGTGTCCGAGGGCGCCGCCGACCTGCATGTGCGCGTCGGCATTCCCCCGTGCATCCGCGCGCACGGCGTGCTGGAGCGGGTGCAAGGCCCGCCCTGCGCCCCGGAAGACACCGAGGAGCTGATGACCAGCATCACCTCGGAGGACAACATCCAGCAGGTCCGCACCAAGGGCGGCGCGGACTTCGGCTTCGCCTTCGGCGAACTGGCGCGCTTCCGCGTCAGCGCCTTCAAGGAGAAGGGCAACTTCGCCCTCGTGCTGCGGCAGATTCCGACCAAACTGCTCAACATTGACCAGATCGGCCTCTCCCCGACGCTGGTGGACGAGCTGATTCACAAGCCGCGCGGCATGATCCTCGTCACCGGCCCCACCGGCTCGGGCAAGTCCACGACGCTCGCCTCGATGGTCAACATCATCAACGAGACCTCCGACCACGCGCACATCATCACCGTCGAGGATCCCATCGAGTTCTACCACAAGCACAAGAAGGCCGTCATCACGCAGCGCGAGGTGCATATTGACGTGCCGAGCTTCGCGGAGGCGCTGCGCCGCGCGCTGCGGCAGGATCCGGAGGTGATTCTGGTCGGCGAGCTGCGCGACCTGGAGACGATTGACGCCGCGCTCACCGCCGCCGAGACGGGCCACGTTGTCTTTGGCACGCTGCACACCAACTCCGCCGCCAAGACGATTGACCGCATCATCAACGCCTTCCCCATCAACGCGCAGGAAACCGTCCGCATCCAGCTCTCCACCGCCTTGGTCGCCGTCATCGCCCAGATTCTCGTGCCGACGAGTGACAAGCCCGGCCGGCTGGCGATTCACGACATCATGGTGATGACCAACTCCATCTCCGCGCTCATCCGCGACAACAAGACCTTCCGCCTCATCTCAGAACAGCAGACGGGCGCGAAGTTTGGCATGAAGACCCTGGATCAGGGCTTGCTGGACTGGTATGTCAAGGGGCGCATCGCCCGCGACACCGTCATCACCCGCTGCATTGATTCGCAGGCCATCCTGGGCAAGCTGCAGGAGGTGGATGACCAAATAGCCGCCGAGAAGGAATAACCATGTCCGCCAACATCTCAGACCCGCTGCTGGCCCTCGTCCGCGAGCGCGGGATGATTGACGACCTCCAGTTGGAGGAGGTGATGCAGGAGAACAACAAGAGCGGCAAGGCCATCGGGCAGATTCTGGTGGACGCGCGCATCATGGACCTCGACACCCAGCTCACGCTCATCGCGGAGCATCTGGGCACGGAAGTGGTCACGGGCCTCAAGGACTTGGAAATCCCGGCGGAAGTGATCGCGACCATCCCGCCGGCCACGGCGCGCATGTATCAATGCCTGCCGCTCGAACTGCATGGCAACTCGCTCCGCGTGGCGCTGGCCGACCCCTTGAACCCGGCGATCGTGGACGAGGTCGGGTTCATCGTCCGCAAGGAGCTGCAGGTCGTGGTGGCGGATCCCAGCGCGGTGGTGGCGGCCCTCACGAAATACTACGCGGAACAATCGGAATCCTTCGACGACATCCTCAACTCGCTGCAAGCCGGCGATGACACCATCACCGAGCTGCAGGCGGCGGCGGCCGGGCAGGAGAGTTCCGCCGACGCGCTGGCCAACATGGCCAACGAGACGCCGATCATCCGCTTCGTCAACCTCATCCTCTACCAGGCCGTGCAGGATCGCGCGAGCGACATTCACTTCGAGCCGTTCGAGGACGAGTTCAAGATCCGTTACCGCGTGGACGGCGCGCTCTACGAGATGTCCCCGCCACCCCGCTATCTGGCGCTGCCCGTCATTTCCCGTCTCAAGGTGCTCGCCAACCTGAACATCTCGGAGCGGCGGCTGCCGCAGGACGGGCGCATCTCGATGAGCCTGGCCGGCAAGCGGATTGACCTCCGCGTCTCCACGCTGCCCACCAAGTTCGGCGAGTCCGTCGTGCTGCGCGTGCTGGATCGCTCCTCCGTGAGCCTCGACCTGGAGAATCTGGGCATGCGGCCCGAAGTCTTCACCGCCGTGGGCGACATCATTCAGAACCCCAACGGCATCTTCGTCGTCACCGGTCCGACCGGCTGCGGCAAGACCACCACGCTTTACGCCTGTCTGCGGCGGGTCAACGCCCTCGACACCAAGCTCCTCACCGCCGAGGATCCGGTGGAATACGACATCGAAGGCATCATGCAGGTGCCCATCAACGAGACCACCGGCATGACGTTTGCCAAGGCCCTGCGCGCCTTCCTCCGCCAGGATCCGGACATCATCATGGTCGGGGAGATGCGCGACCTGGAAACCGCGCAGATCGCCGTGCAGGCCTCGCTCACCGGGCACTTCGTGCTGTCCACGCTCCACACCAACGACGCGCCCGGGGCCGTCACCCGCTTCGTGGACATGGGCATCGAGCCGTTCCTCATCTCCTCGACCCTCATGGGCGTGCTGGCCCAGCGCCTGGTGCGCACCATCTGCCCCAAGTGCCGCTCACCCTTCGAGCCGACCGAGAACCAGCTCAACCAGTTGAGCCTTTCCACCTACGACATCGGGGACAAGACCTTCTACTACGGTCGCGGCTGCGAGACCTGCAACGACACCGGCTACAAGGGGCGTTCGGGCATCTACGAGCTGCTCACCATCAACGATCCCGTCCGCACCATGATCAACGAGCGCATTCCGGCCGTCATCATGCGTCAACGGGCCGTCGAGATGGGCATGGCCACCATCCGCGATGACGGCCTGCGGCTGATCTTTGAAGGGAAAACCACCGTCGAAGAAGTCGTGCGCTACACCTGACCCGGGAGGAACCTATGCCTGTCTTCACCTACGAAGCGATGGATGCCAAGGGCAAGCCCACCAAGGGCACCTTGGAGGTCGCCAACCAGAGCGAGGCGCTCACCCGCCTCAAGGAGATGGGCTACTTCCCGACCAAGGTCGTGGAGTCCGACAAGGGCAAGGAGAAGGACAAGGACAAGAAGGATGCCAAGGACGGCAAGGCCGCGCCTGCTGGCAAGGGCGGGGGCAAGGGCAAGGGCAAGGGGGGCGCCCTCCAGATCAACATCAAAATCCCCGGTTTCGGGGGCAAGGTCGGCACCAAGACCCTGTGCAATTTCACCCGCCAGCTCGCCACCCTGGTGGACGCCGGCCTTCCGCTCCTGCGCGGCCTCACCGTGCTGGCCAAGCAGGAGAAGGATCCGACCCTCAAGGAAATCCTCGGCAAGCTCGCCCTCGGCATCGAGGGCGGCAGCACCTTCTCCGAGGCCCTGGCCCAGCACCCCAAGACCTTCAACAAGCTCTTCGTGAACATGGTGAAGGCCGGCGAGCTGGGCGGCGTGCTCGAGGTCACCCTCACCCGCCTCGCCGAGTTCGCGGAAAAGGCCGAGAAGATCAAGGGCAAGGTCAAGGCCGCCCTCTTCTATCCCGTTGCGGTGCTCACCGTGGCCGTCGGCATCGTGGCCCTGCTCATGATTGTCGTCGTCCCCAAGTTCGAGGAAATCTTCAAGGACATGCTCGGTGACGAGGGCCTGCCCGAGTTCACCATGCTGGTGCTCAACATCAGCCGCTTCATCCAGCACAACTTCATCGCCACCGTCGGCATCGTTGCCGGCATCGTGATCGCGTTCAAACTCTTCGTCCGGACCAAGTTCGGCGCCCGGGTGTTTGACCGGTTCCAGCTCGTCATCCCGGTCTTCGGGCCGGTGATCAGCAAGGTGGCCATCTCGCGCTTCACCCGCACGCTGGGCACCCTCGTCAGCTCCGGCGTGCCCATCCTCCAGTCCCTGAACATCGTCCGGGAAACCTCCAGCAACATCATGTTCGCCGAGGCCGTCCAGAGCATTCACGACAGTGTCAAGGAGGGCGAATCCATCACCGCCCCGCTCGAGGCCTCCAAAATCTTCCCGCCCATGGTCGTTTCGATGGTGGACGTTGGCGAGCAGACCGGCGCGCTGCCCGAAATGTTGATGAAGGTCGCCGACAACTACGAGGAGGAGGTGGACAACGCCGTGTCCGCCATGACCTCGCTGCTGGAGCCGATCATGATCGTGTTCCTCGCCGTGATTGTCGGCAGCATCGTCATCGCCATGTTCCTCCCCCTCATCAAGCTCATGGATTCCCTCGGCGGCGGCGACAGCGGCGGTTGAACGGCCGGATGCCTCGACGAACGGCGCGTTCGGTTGGTGGGTGACGGGCCAGACCCTTGCCTTGCCGGGGCCGGTCCCGTTAGGCTTCCCGCATGACGAACGACGAGGCGCTCACCCTCTTCCGCCAGACCGGGGCCTTGCTGGAGGGCCACTTCATCCTCCGCAGCGGGCTGCACAGCCGGCAGTTTTTCCAGTGCGCGCTCGCGCTCCAGCAGATGCCTGTGGTTGAGCGCTTCGGGGCCGCGCTGGCGGACCCGTTGCGCGCCCTCGGAGCCGCCACGGTTGTTTCCCCCGCGATGGGCGGCCTCGTCATCGGCCAGGAAGTCGCCCGGCAGCTCGGCCTGCGCTTCATTTTCGTCGAGAAGGAGGAGGGTGGGCTGGTTCTCCGGCGCGGTTTCAGCATCGCGCCGGGTGAACAGATTCTCGTGGTCGAGGACGTTGTGACCAAGGGCGGCCGTGTCCGGGAAACCATGGACATTGTGCGCGGCCAACAAGGCGTCGTCGTGGGCGTCGCCATGGTCGTGGACCGCTCCGGCGGCGGCGTGACCCTCGGCGTGCCCGCCTTCAGCCTCATCAAGCTCGACGTCGAAACCTTCCCGGCGGACAAGCTGCCTCCCGACCTCGCCGCCACCCCGGCCACCAAGCCCGGCAGCAAGTAGCCGTCGCCCGCCGAATTGCATCCCGGCCGCCGCCTGTTAGCCTCGCGGCATGGCATTCGATTCCTTCCGCGACTGGGTTCACGCGCTTGACCGGGCCGGGGAGCTGCGGCGCGTCACGCAACCCGTCGCCACCGAGCTGGAAATCACCGAACTCGCCGACCGCGAAATGAAATCGCCCGGCGGCGGCCAGGCGTTGCTCATCGAGCAACCCACGGTGAACGGGGTGGTGAGTCCGTTTCCCGTCGCCATCAACACGCTCGGCTCGCACAAGCGCATGGCGATGAGCCTTGGTGCGAACAGCGTGGACGAGGCTGCGGCTGAACTTGGCTCGCTGATGAAAGCCAGGCCACCGACGAGTCTCAGGGAAACCATCAAACTGCTCTCCACCGCGCTCGACCTGCGCCATGCGAAGCCCAAGGTGGTCAAGGATGGTCCGTGCAAGGAAGTCATCCATCGAGTTGAGAGTTCAGAGTTGAGAGTTGAGAGCTGGCCTCCCGCTCCCGACTGGCGCAATCCCTCAACCCTCAACTCTCAACCCTCAACTCTGCTCAACCTCCCCATCCTCAAATGCTGGCCCCTCGATGGCGGGCGTTTCATCACGCTCCCGTGCGTCGTCACCAAAGACCCCGACACCGGCGAGCGCAACGTCGGCATGTATCGCATCCAGATTTACGACGACCGCACCACCGGCATGCACTGGCAGCTTCAGAAAGTCGGCGCGCGACATGGCCGCCGCTACTACGAAACCGGCACGCGCATGCCTGTCGCGATTTTTCTGGGAGGCGATCCCGTGTTTACCTTCGCCGCTACCGCGCCGCTGCCCGACGGTCTCGACGAATTTCTCCTCGCCGGTTACCTCCGCAAAAAATCCGTCGAACTCGTGAAGTGCGAGACCAACGATCTAGAAGTTCCCGCCAACGCGGACTTTGTCATCGAAGGCTACGTTGACCCGACCGAGCCGCTGCGCGACGAAGGCCCGTTCGGCGACCACACCGGCTATTACACGTTGCCCGAGCCGTATCCCGTCTTCCACGTCACCGCCATCACGCACCGCAAGGACGCCGTCTATCCCGCCACCATCGTCGGCATCCCGCCGATGGAAGACTTCTACATCGGCGGCGCGTCCGTGAAACTCTTCCTGCCCATCTTCAAGATGAACTTCCCCGAGATCGTGGACATCGCGCTGCCGGCGGAAGGCGTCTTCCACAACCTCGTCTTCGTGAGCATCCGCAAAACCTACCCGATGCAAGCCTACAAAATCATGCACGGCCTCTGGGGCATGGGGCAGATGATGTTCACCAAATACCTCGTGGTGGTGGACGACGACGTGGACGTTCACAACACCAGCGAAGTCCTCTTCCGTCTCTGCGCCAACACCGACCCGCAACGCGACAGCATCTTCACCAAAGGCCCGTCCGATGTGCTCGACCACGCCACCAGCGAAATCGCCAGCGGCAGCAAACTCGGCATTGACGCGACGAAGAAACTCCCCGGCGAAGGTTTCAAACGCCCCTGGCCACCGCTCATCAAGATGGACAAGCAAGTTCAGGAAAGAATCAATTCCCTGCTTGGTGGCAATCGTTGAACTGATTCCGCATGAAACCTGTTCGCTCAAAAGCAAAGCCCGTCAAGCAGCCTCCTACCCCTCGCTCCTCCGCAACGTCGTCACGCTGCTCGACGAAGCCCGCCGCGCTTCCGCCCGCACCGTCAATGTCATCATGACCGCGACCTACTGGCAGGTCGGGCGGCACATCGTCGAGTTCGAGCAAGCCGGAGAACACCGCGCCGGATACGGCGAGCAACTCCTCGACAAGCTCTCCGCCGATCTGAACAAACGCTTCGGACGCGGCTTCTCCGTGGACCATCTCGAATTGATGCGGCTGTTTTACACCAGCTATTCACCCGCGCAAATTTCCGAGACGGCGTCTCGGAAAATGCTGCCCGCCGCCGCCTCCGACATTTCCGAATCACCGATTCGGAAATCTTCCGTCACCCTCATTCCCATGAATTCCGAATCAGTGATTCGGAAATTCACCTTCATGGAATGGTCACAAGTCTTTCCGCTCTCCTGGACGCACTACGTTCACCTGTTGCGCCGCTCCCGCTCACCCGAAGCCCGTGCCTTTTACGAAACCGAGGCCCTGCGCGGCGGCTGGTCCGTGCGCCAGCTCGACCGCCAGATGTCCACCCTCTTCTACGAACGCACCGCGCTCTCGCGCAACAAAGCCGCCATGCTCCGCGAGGGCGCGCGCCCGCGCCCGTCCGACCGCGTCACGTCCGAGGAGGAAATCAAACACCCGCTCGTCCTCGAATTCCTCGGCCTCAAGGACGAATACTCCGAGACCGAACTCGAAGACGCCCTCATCCGCCACCTCGAAACCTTCCTGCTCGAACTCGGCGGTGACCTCGCCTTCATCGGACGCCAGCGCCGCCTGCGCATCGGCGGCCAATGGTATCGCGTGGACCTCCTGTTCTTTCACCGCACCCTGCGCTGCCTGCTGGTGATTGACCTCAAGACCGAACCGCTCACCCACGCCGACGCCGGGCAAATGCATTTGTATCTAAACTACGCCCGCGAACACTGGACGCGTCCCGGCGAAAACCCGCCTGTCGGACTCATCCTCTGCTCCGAGAAAGACCACGCCGTCGCCCGCTACGCGCTGGCCGGCCTCGACAACAAAATCCTCTCCGCCGAATACCGGCTGGCACTGCCGTCGGAAAATGCCCTGACTGCCGAACTTGAACAAACTCGCCGTGCTCTGGAACTCCGTCGGGCCACGCCAAGCAAACTGCGCCGCGTGAAGCGCCCCAAACGCTGACTTGAACCTTCAACCCTCAAGCCCAGAGTTGCGAGGCACGAGCCATCCTGGGTTACCGTCCGCAAATCATTTCTAACCGCAACGCGGTGGCGGCAATTCAGTTCCCGTCCCTGAACACGCCGTCAGTTCCCGTAGTTGAACGGGTCGGAGAACTTTGGGTCGGTGGCGAGGTTGGGGTCGGTGAGAGTCTTGAGGAAGGCCACCAGCGCGGCCTTTTGCTGCGGCGTCAGGCCGAGCACCAGGGGCGTGCCGGAGGCCGCGCCGTTGCCGGGCGGGACTCGCAGGGGCGGGGAGAGGTTCGGGTGCGCCACCACGCCGGAATCGTAGAACTCCACCACCTGCTCCAGCGTGGCGAAGCGCCCGTCGTGCATGTAGGGCGCGGTCAGCTCGATGTTGCGCAGCGACGGCACCTTGAAGAGGCCTTCATCCACGGCCTGCCCGGTGAGCGCGCCGACGCCCTTGTCAACGTAGGGGTTTTCGAGGCCGTTGTTGTTGATGGGCGTGCCGGGGACGAAGTTGTCGGTGCCGTGGCAGGCGGCGCAGGTCACGAAGGAGAACGTGGACTGGCCGAAGAAGATCTGCCGGCCCAGGTTCTCCTGGGCGGTGAAGTTCGCGAAGCTGCTGGTCACGCCGGCATCGTATTTCGACTGGGTGGAGACGATGGAGCGGACGAACTGCGCGAGGGCCTTGGCGATGCGTTCGGACGTGATCTCGGGCGTGCCGAAGGTCTGCGTGAAGAGATTCGTGTAGAACGGCTCGGCGGCGAGGCGGTTGGTGAGGGCCGGCAGCGTCATGCCCATTTCCAGGCTGTCCTGAATCGGCCTCAAGGTCTGGTCCTCCAGCGTGGCGGCGCGCTCGTCCCAGAAGAACTTCCCGCGCTGATACCAGCGCGCGTTGCTCAGGCCCATGGAGTTGCGGCCCGTCAGCCCGCCATTGAAGCCGACGCTGAACTGGCGCGGATCGGAGAAGCCGTTCGACTGCAAGTGGCAGGAGGAGCAGGAGACGGTCTGGTTGGTGGAGAGCCGCTTGTCGTAGAAGAGCACGCGGCCCAGCGTGGCCCCGGCGTCGGTGATGACGTTGGTCGAGGGCATGTTGTCCTGCCCGAGGATGGGCTGGATGAGGAACTTCGCCGGCAGGATGGGCGCGGCGTAGTTGAAGGGCGAGCCAGGCAGCAGCAGGGCGTTGGTCACGGCGCTGGGGATGGTCTGGCGCGCGGGGTCATACACGGCGCGGAACATGAGGCCCGGCGTGGCGGAGGGCAGGATGCCCTGCTGGAAGGAGCCGTTGTGCAGCTTGAGGGCGGCGACCTCGGTCCAGGTGGTGAGGTTGGTGGAGCTTTGCAGCACCCAGACGTAGTTCCCCGGGTCGGTGAGCTTGACCGTGGCAATGTTCGCGCCCGTGCCGGGCGTGATGCCGAGGGACGATGCCGGCACGGGCTGGCCGGGCGCGAAGGGCGCCGCCGCCGCCCAGGCAGCCGCCACGGCGGCGAACCTGAACTGCTGAGGGAACTGTTTCATCATCTGGCGGCACGATGGCATCGTTTCGTAAAGATAGTGTGAAGGATCGGACGAGCATCCTCAAATTTGCCTCAGGGAAAACCCGGACCTTCCCCAGCGGGGCGGCCGGGCTAGCGGAGCTTTTGGACTTCGCTCACCACCTGGTAAAGGCCCGCCGCCGCCATGGAGAGCGCGGAAAGCCACAGGCCCACGGTCCACGCGGTGCCGGGCTGCAACTCGCGCGGGGTGCGCTGGTAACGGAAGTAGAGCGCCGCGCCCGCGAGGAACGGCAGCATGATGCCCTGCCCGATCGCGCCGACAAACACGAGCGTCACCGGCTTCTCCCACACCACGAACACGCCGACGGCGATCGCCGGCAGCAGGATGACCCAGAGCTTGATGGCCTTCGCGCGGTCCTCGGGGGTGTTGAGCTTGATGACCTTGAACAGCGCGAGGCCGTCCACCAGCAGGCGCGCGTTGGAGGCGGTCGCGACAAAGGCCGTCGAGTAGAGCACGAAGAACGCGCCGAGCAGGAAGGCGTAGAAGCTCCACGCGCCGAAGCTCTCGCGATACATGTGGGCGAGCGTGTCAATCAGCCCCTTGTCCGTGACCTCCAGGCCCTTGGCGTGGAGCACCGCCGCGCCGAGCAGGTAGAAGGCGACCGTTGCGGTCGTGTAGACCACCATCGAGATCCACGCGTCCGTGCGCATCACGCGCATCCAGCCCCGCGCGCGCTCGAACCAGCCGGGCGAGCCGTCCTGGGCGCCCACGTTCACCGCGTAGCCCTTTTCCAGGCACCAATACGGATAGTAGATCAGCTCGGACGCGCCCACGCCGATGATGCCGAACGCGCCGAACGCGGTCATGAAGTTGTCCGGCAGGGAGAAAGTGAACCCCTCCGCGATTTGCGCGCCGGAGATGGCATACGGCGACCATTGCAGCGAGCCGACGGCGAAGATGGTGGCGATGGTGAACGCGACGACCATCGCGGTGGAGGCGTTCTCGACGAGCCGGTAGCGGCCGAGGGCGAGGAGAGTCGCGCACGACGCCCCGACCGCGATGGCGATGAACTTCCGGTCCAGCCCCACGCCCGCCGAGGAAAACACCTCCGCGATGCCGCCGACGATGCCCGCGACCTGGAAGACGATGGCGACATACATTCCCAGCCACAGCCACAACAGCCAGCTCACGACGAAACGCGGGCCGGGGATGCTGTCCAACGCCTCAAGCGTGGTCCTGCCCGTGGCCACCGCGTAACGGCCCAGCTCGATCTGGACGAACACCTTGATGACGCAGCCCAGCACGATGAGCCAGAGCAGCTTGAAGCCCGTCTCGCCCGCGAGCTTGGGCGTCACGATCAGCTCGCCGGAGCCGACGATGGACGCGGTGAGGATGAGTCCCGGGCCGACGTGGCGAAGGATGTGCGCCCAATGGGTCGGCGCGCTCTGCGGTGAGGCCATGCGCGCAGGGTAGGGGACTGCCGGACGGGGTCAAGGCGCGCGGCCGGGCCGGTCACAGCACGCGCTGGACGGCGAGCTGGGCCTTCAGCAGGTAGCTCAACACCTTCACGCTGAGTTCCACGAAGACGAAGGGCTTGGCGATGAGGTCGTTCGCGCCGCTCAACGTCGAGCGGGCGCGGCTTTGGAAGTCGCTCAGGCCGGTGACGAAGATGACGGGCGTGTCCTTGTAGTTCGGCTGCGCGCGCAGCTTGGTGCAGACCTCGTAGCCGTTCATGCCGGGCATGTCCACGTCCAGCACGATGAGGTCGAAGTGCGTCGAGCGGGCCTTCTCCAGCGCGGCGGCCCCGTTCTCGCAGACCACGGCGCGCACGCCGGCCTTCTCGATGGAGAACGTCACGGCACGGCGGGAGATCTCCTCGTCGTCCACGGCGAGCACGACGGGGTCGAAGCCCGTGAGGTGCGGGAGCTGCGCGGCCTTCTCCAGCAGGGCGGAGATGAAGAAGAGCGTCTGCGTGGAGGTGCGCGTGGTGGAGACGTTGATGTTGCCGGGCTTGTCATGCATCTCCTTGAGCAGCGCCTCGTAGGCGGCGGAGATGCGCGCGATGATGTCCGCGCCGACCATGCCGGCGCTGCCGGTCAGCGCGTGGATGTGCCGGTAGAGTTCGCCGACGGCGGCGATCTTCGCGGTGCGGTCCTCGGTCTTGAGGAAGTTCTGGTGCAGGTCGCGGATGCCCTGGTTGAACTGCGGGATGCTCGTCAGGAACTGGCGGCGCTGCTCGGCCTGGAAGGCGTCGTCGTCCCGAGCCGCCGGGGCCGCCGCCACGGGGGCGGGCACCGGGGCGGGCGCGGCGGGCGGCGGGACCGCCTCCACCTGCGCGAGCAGCTCGTGGATGGTTTCGGTGAGCTTCTTCGGGCTGGTGTTGGACTTGGTCAGCACCGTGGTCGCGCCGGCCTTCCACGCGGCGTCAATGACGGTGCTCATGTAGGCGTTCGAGAAGACGATGATCGGCAGGCGCTGGAACTCCGGCATTGCCCGGACGCGCGCCAGGATGTCCAGCCCGTTGAGCTTGGGCAGCATCAAGTCGAGCAGCACGATGTCCGGGCGGAACCCGCTGATGCGTTCCAAGCCGGTCTGCCCGTCCTCGGCGACCTCCACGTTGAACCCCTCGACCGCGAATTTCTTCGAGTAGATGCTTCCGATGATGCGGTCGTCCTCGATGATGAGCAGTTTCTTCATGGGCGGATGAACCGGCGGCGTCAGCGGCCGAGATGCTTTTCCAGAAAGGTTTTGATGCGCGCAAACTCGCGGCTGACCGTTTCGATCTCGGCGGTCGCCCCGTCGAGCTGGCCGGCGTCGCCCATGCGCTCCAATGCGCGGAGCGCCGGCACGACGCCCTCCATGCCGCAGGTTGCGTTCGCCCCGGCGGCGCTGTGCGCGACGCGGCGGACCTCGGTCGCCTGGCCCGCCGCGATGGCGGCCCGGATGCTCTCAATCTGGCCGGCGGTCTGGGACAGGTAGAGGTCCATGAGTTCGCCGAGGCCCTCGTCGCCGCCGGCCAGGTCGGTGAGTTTGGCGATGTCCACAGGCGGAGTCTCGGCGGCGGGCGGGGTGCTGGCTGGAGTTGTCATGGTGGGTGAGGTGGCAGGCAGGCCGGTTTTTGGCTTGCGGGTGAACGAGGTCGTTCCACCGGATGGCGTGGCGGGCGCGGTGGGGCGGACAATTGACTTGCCCCATTTCTCAATCATCGTGCGCAGCGCGTCGGGGCGGACGGGCTTGGGCAGGTAGTCGTCCATGCCGGCGGCCATGCAGCGCTCGCGGTCGCCGACCATCGCGTTGGCGGTCATGGCGATGATGATGTGCTTCTGCATCCGCGCCGCGCCGGGCACCTGCTCGAACTCGCGGATGCGGCGGGTGGCCTGCAGGCCGTCCATCTCCGGCATCTGCACGTCCATGAAGATGATGTCGTAGGGCCGCGTGGACACGGCGGACACGGCCTCGGCCCCGTTGTGCGCCACGTCGGCGAGGTAGCCGAACTGCTGGAGCAGCCGCAGCGCGACTTTCTGGTTCACCGCGTTGTCCTCGGCGAGCAGGAAGCGGATCGGGTAGCGGTCGGCGAGCGTGCCCTCGGCGGGCCTGGTGGTGGCGGGCTTGTGCTCTGCCGCCACGCCCGTGACGGCGCGCACGAGCGCGTCCCGGAGCTGCGCGTGCTTGACCGGCTTGGCGAGGCACGCGGCGAAGTTGCCGCCCGTCGTCTCCAAGTCGTCCTTGCGGTCGGCCAGCGAAGTCAGCAGCACGAGCGGCGTTTTCTCCAGGCCGCCGAAGCGGCGGATTTCCTTGCCCAGCGCGACGCCGTTCAGCTCCGGCAAGTTCCGGTCAATCACCGCGAGGTGAAACCGCCCGCCGCCCTGCATCCATTCGAGCGCCTCGGCGGAGCCGCCGCACTCCTTCACGTTCAGCCCCCAGCGCGCGAACTGCGCGGCCAGCGAGTGGCGCTGCGTCGCGTTCCGGTCCACGAGCAGCGTCGTCACGCCGCGCAACGGCGCCGGCGTCTCCGGTGACTTGCCCGGCGCGGGCTGCACCGAGACGGTGAAGTGGAACGTCGAGCCTTTGCCCGCCGTGCTGGTCACCCACATCGTGCCGCCCATGAGCTGCGCGAGGTTCTTGCTGATGGCCAGGCCCAGGCCCGTGCCGCCGTAATGCCGCGTGGTCGAGGCGTCCACCTGGCTGAAGGACTTGAAGAGCTGGTCCACCTTGTCCTCGGGGATGCCGATGCCCGTGTCGCGCACGGCGAATTGCAGCAGGACCGGCAGGCCGTAGTCCGACGGCGGGGTTTCCGCGCTGTCCTCGCCCTTCGCGTGCTTGACGTGGATGGCCACCTCGCCCTTGTGCGTGAACTTCACCGCGTTGCCGATGAGGTTCACCAGAATCTGCCGCACGCGCGTGACATCGCCCACGACCATCTCCGGCACGTCGTCGTCCATGTGGCTGACGAGGTCGAGGCCCTTCTGCGCGGCGTTGGCGGCCAGCAGGTCGAGCGCGTCCTCGACGCACTCGCGTAGGTTGAACGGCTGCGTCTCCAGCGTGAGCTTGCCCGATTCGATCTTCGAGAAGTCGAGGATGTCGTTGATGATGGCCAGCAGCGCGTTGCCGGAGTTGCGGATGGTCTCGGTGAACTCCCGCTGGTCCGGGGTGAGCTTGGTGTCCAGCAACAGGCCCGTCATCGCGATGACGCCGTTCATCGGCGTGCGGATCTCGTGGCTCATGTTGGCCAGAAACTCCGACTTCGCGCGGGCCGCGCCCTCGGCGGCGGCGCGGGCGGCGTCCAGCTCCCGGTTGGCGCGCGTCAGCTCGTTTTGCAGGCGGTTGGTGGCGAGGGTCGAGTTCACCCGCGCGCGCAGCTCGGCGATGTCGAAGGGCTTGGTGACGTAGTCCACCGCGCCCTGCCGGAACGCCTGCACCTTTTCCGCCGTGCTGCTGCGGCCCGTGAGCAGGATCACCGGCATGGCCTGGATGTCGGGATGCTCTTTGAGCTGCTTGAGCACGGAGAAGCCCTCCATGTCCGGCAGCCCGAGGTCCAGCAGCACGAGGTCGAACCGCTGCTCCTTCGCCAGCGCGATGCCCGTCGCGCCATCGAACGCCGACGTGACCTTCACCTTGTTCTCCAGCAGGCAGCTCACGACCGTCTCCTGCATGTTCAGGTCGTCGTCAATGAACAATACCTTGAACTCCAAGTCGTTCATGCGTGGCTAGCGAAGGCTTTCAACGGCTGAAAGCTAAGGCACAGCCGCGCGCCGTTGCCAGCGCATTTTTGCTCGTCAGGCGAAACGGCCCGCGTTTTCATCGCGCCCGATGACCACCCCGACCGTCCTGAAGCCGGAGGAGTTGAAACCCGCCGCCGACCTTTGCGCCCGCACGCTCGAGCAGCTCGACCGCATCCTGCTTGGCCGCGCGGACGTGCACCGCCTCGTGCTCATCGGCATCCTGAGCCGCGGCCACATCCTGCTCGAAGGATTGCCCGGCCTGGGCAAGACCGCGCTCATCCGCACGCTCGGGCGCATCCTACAGCTCGACTTCAAGCGCGTCCAATTCACGCCCGACCTCATGCCCGGCGACGTGCTGGGCACGCACATCCTCCAGGACACCGACACCGGCAAGCGCGAGATGACCTTCCAGCCCGGCCCGGTTTTTACCAACATCCTCCTCGCCGATGAGATCAACCGCGCCTCGCCCAAGACGCAGTCCGCGCTCCTTGAAACGATGCAGGAAAGCTCCGTCACGCTGCTGGGCGTCACGCGCAAATTGCCGCAACCCTTCTTCGTCCTCGCCAGCCAGAACCCCATCGAACTCGAAGGCACTTACCCGCTGCCCGAGGCGCAGCTCGACCGCTTCCTCTTCCGCCTGCTGTTCAACCATGTGGACGCCGACGTGCTCGCGCGCATCATCGGCGAGCGCCGGCGCGGCGAACTGCCCGAGCCGACGTGGGCGATGGAGAAGGGCCAGCTTGACCAGCTCTTCGCCGTGATGGACCGCGTGTTCATGCCCGCGCCGGTGGCGCGCTACGTCGCGCGTCTGGTGGCCGCCACGCATCGCGGCGCGCCCGAGGCCACCGAGGCGGTGAACAAATACGTCAACTACGGTGCCTCGCCGCGCGCCGCCATCGCCATCGCGGAAGCCGCGCGCGCCCATGCGCTCGTCGCGGGCCGCCCGACCGCCGGCTTCGAGGACGTGAAGGCCGTCGCGCCCTCCGTGCTCAACCACCGCATCCTCCTCAACTACCAGGCCCGCTTCGACAAGACCGACACCACGGCCGTCGTCGGCGAACTGCTGGCCAAGCTGGACGAGACGGGCCTCAAGCTGCCGAGTGATGTGGCGTTAGAACAGGCCGCGTGATGAGGAATGATGCCAATCGCCTGTGAAGCCGAAGCGCCCTCCGGGAAAACTCCCTCTCCCTTTGCGGAGCAAGGGGAGAGGGCCGGGGTGAGGGGTTGGCCGCGGCGGCGTTGGTGGCCGCACCCCTCATCCGGCCTGCGGCCACCTTCTCCCCTCGCTCCGCGAAGGGAGAAGGCTGCTTCTGATTGAGGAACTTGGCGCATGGCTGTCATTGACCCCGACATCATCGCGTCCGCCTTCCGCGCGGCGGTGGATTCGCTGTTGGTGCTGTCGCCGCTGGCGCTGGTGGTGGTCGCGCTGCTGCTGCCTTACATTTACCGCGTCCTGTTCCTCCGGGCGAAGGTGGACAAGCGCAGCTACGAGGAGGGCAAGTCCAAGCCCGCGCCGATGGTGCGGCGGCTGCGGCGGCATCTGGATTTCGCCGCGCGGCACTGGGGC
>Ga0172373_10001200_pt1 | contig 42128 bp, 38 predicted proteins | sample Lak10m_2_FD_114546 | JGI IMG/M metagenome (GOLD analysis project Ga0172373, IMG submission 114546) | Freshwater microbial communities from Kabuno Bay, South-Kivu, Congo - kab_092012_10m | ecosystem: Environmental > Aquatic > Freshwater > Lake | place: Democratic Republic of the Congo... | reverse complement strand
GGAATCAGTAAAAAAAATTTCCTTATTTTAAGCTATATAAATTAAAAGGTATTTTACATTTTAATAGATTCCTGCCTTCGCAGGAATGACAATATGTTAATCTTAAACAAGTCTAATATTTATATCTGTTCAGGCAATAAGTAATTCATTTTTTTTCATAATTATAAAAATTGTTTTAAATAAAATAATAATATTATATTAAAAAAAATTTAAAATTTAAATCATAGTTTTATTCTATCAAGCCAATGGATCTCAGGTAAGGGAAGTCAATTCTTAATTAAAAATTCATATTCCATAGGAACAACTTTATATATATTTCATTTCTTATCTTTTATCATTTTTTTCATAATTTCAGAGTTTATTTGCCAGTTTCAATTTGAATCAAATCATTGGTAATTATTTAAATCTTTAATTTCTGCAATTTCAGAATTATCAGGAATATCTACTTTAATTTCTTCATCTCTCCATAAATATCAATCTTTTTCTAATTCTTCTTTTTTAAAGCTTTCATCTATCAAATAAGCAACACTATCATTAAAGTAAAACGGATTTAATTCTCCAGGAAAAAATTCTCATAGTATTAAATCTCTTTCCATTTGGCTAAATACTTTTTCTACTAATTCATACCATTCTTCTTTTGAGTATTGTTTGTTTAGAATACAAAAAGATTTATTTTTTAATCAAACACATCAAACACAAAATGAACAATTTTCTAATAAACAAGAGTAAAATACATTTGTTCATCAATTTATTTGGTAAGAATTATAAATATTATCACAAAATCAAGTAGAAAAAACTCAATAAATATCATTTTCAAAAGGTGTATTTAAAAAACAATCGTATATATTTTCTCAAGCATCTTTTCATCAGATAAACATAACATTTCTTCAATTTTTGATTTGATAATTATTACATCAATTTTCTATATTTTCACACTCTATATTAAAAAATCAATTAATATTATTACTTCAATAATTCTTTCAGTTATTATTTATTTCATAATATTTAGAAGAAAATAAATGTTTTTCTTTTAGTATTTTATTTTTTTCTTCAAAATAATCTTTTTTATCATATTTTTTATTATTTATATGATAAGATTGATTTTCTAAATTATCACAAAAAATACATTCACTACATCATATAAGATTATTAGAAAACCAAATATTTGCTCAATTTATAATGTTTTTTGAGTAAAAAATATTATATGATTTTATTATTCCATTACCAAAATATATATTTTCACATTCATTCCAAACCATTGTGCTATTGAAAATATTCCTAGAATTTTCTTTTACACTGAAGCTATATAGAACATTTTCACATCATTTTATTACGACAAAACTAAGATAACAATTTTTTACACTTACTGTTTGATCTGTAAAATTAGCATTTTCACATTCTCAAAATAAAATAGTTGGTGGAAAATATGAATTTGAAAATAACTCTTTAAAATTATCAAAAAAGTTAATATCAAAATTATAATCAATACCGTATTTTACTAAATTATCCCTATTTTCATCAAATTCTCTATGAGATATAACTCATTTTATTCTTTTATTATTTGGTGGAAAAACACTTGTAAGTCAATTATTTTTATAAAGATTTAGGCTTCTTAATCAAACAATAGTTTTTAAATATTCACGAAAAGATGTATTTTTTCTTTTCTCTTTCATAATATTTTTCCAATGTTCTAAATTTGACATAAGTTATATTTTAAAAAACTAAAATAATTTATCTAAACTCACAAGTTTAATTTTATTCTATCTAACCAATGAATCTCAGGTAAAGGAAGTCAATATTTCATCAAAAAATCATATTCCATTTTTATAATTCTATAATAATTTCATTTATTGTCTTTAATAACTTTGTTTAATATTTCAGGATTTATTTGCCAATTTCAATTTGAATCAAATCATTGGTAATTATTTATATCTTTTGTTTCTATTATATCAGAATTTTCTGGAATATCTACTTTAATTTCTCATTCTCTCCACATATAACCTTCTTTTTCTACTTCTTCTTTTGTAAAATTTCATAATAATCAAGCCATTGTATCATTAAAATAAAATGGATTTAAACTTCAAGGAAAGAATTTTCATAATATTCAATCTTTTTCCATTTGTGAAAATATCTTATCAGCCAAAATATACCATTCTTCCTTCGAATATTGTTTATTAAATATGCAAAAAGACTTGTTTTTTAGTCAAATACATTAGATACAAAAAGAACAATCAGTAAGAAAATATGAATAAAACATATTTGAAGAGTTTGTAACATTAATACAATTATACAAATTATCTCAGGTTGCTCACATTATTCAGTATAAATTACTTGCAGTTGGGGCTCAAGCAGTAAAAGTATCATACATATTTTCATTTCAATTTATTCATCAAACAAACATCAAATTTCTACCTTTAGAAACATTATATCAATAATATCAATTTTCAACATTTTGAGAGTTTACAAATCAGCTTCACTTTATATTTGTTGAATTATTATTTTTTCAGATTTTATTTATCTTTTTGTAATAATTAAAAAAATTTTGCTTTTCTTTAAGTATTTCATTCTTTTTTATAAAATATTCTTCTTTTGAGTAAGGTTTATTTTCTATATAATACGAACAATTGTCTAAATCATTACAAAAGATACATTCACTACATCAAGTTAAATTAGATGAAAACCAAATATTTGAAGAATTTTTTATAAATGAAGAGTAAAAAACTTTAAAAGATTCTAATACACTAATTCAAAAATAAACAATTTCTGAATTTTGGTAAACTGATAATGAATTTAAGACATTTAAACAGTTATCTTTTACAGAAAAACTATATAAAATATTTTCACAATTATTTATTATTGTAGAACTTAGATAACAGTTCTTAGACCACAAAACCATATCTGCATAATCACTATTTTCTGATCATCAATAAGATATAAAATTAAATAAATCTATACTTAAAAGTAATTTTTTATAATTTTCAAAAAAATTATTTTCAAAGTCGTAATCTATTCATTTTTCTATAAGATTATCTCTATTTTTTTCAAATTCTTTATGAGATATTATTTTTTTAATTCTATTTGTTTCTGGAAATTTAGATATTAATCAATTATTTTTGTATAGGACAAAAGTAGACCAACTAACTATAGTTTTTAAATAATCTCTAAAATCTGTATTTTTTCTTTTTTCTTTAATTTTATTTTCCCAAAATTCCAGATTTGACATAAATTTATAGTTAAAAAAATAAGAATAATCCAATATTATTAAAATTATTCTTAAAATCAAGTCAATATGAGGTTTGCAAATTAATAAACTTCTTTTTCATAACATTTTTCACAATAAACAATTTCTTTTCTATCAGGAGAATAAGTAGTTTTCATACCAATTCAACACTTATCACATTTTCTCTCAAATAATTTTCTTGGATTTCTAAGTTTCATTCTATCTAAGTGTCTTTGATCTGGATGTCTTCTAGGAATAGGTAAATTATGTTTTCTATAGAATTCTAATTCTTGTTTGATTATTCTGAAGGGCTTTCTTGTTATTTCACATTCTATTGCCCAATTAAGTATATCATCTGGAACTTTGTTTGCATTATCTAACATAGATGTATTACTATACATCTCTACAGTAATTATTTTTTCTACTTTAGGAAATGGTGCTTCATAGTCTGACCAGTTAAATATTGGTCTTCAATCTTCGTAGAGATGTTTTTGAAAAACATCTCTACGGTCTAATGGAAAATATTCATTTGCCACAGTTTCATTGTATCAAAAAGGAGAAATTGAAGAAGGGAAGAACTCTCCCCATTCTCAAGTAGAGATCATATGCTCTATTATTTTTGGAACAAGAATTTCATATTCTTCTTTTGTATATTGTTTGTTTAGTATAAGATAATTTTCATTTCACTTTAATCAAATACATCAAAAGCAATTACTAGAATTTCATAAGCAATTATCACTATAAAATATATTATTTCATCACCATATTATGTTTGAAAACAATATATTTTTTGAGTTTCATGTACAATGAACTTCATAAATATATGAGGAATTTTCTCACCATAAATCATTATCATAGTTATTTTCTGATTCTAAGAAGATCATTTCAGTACAATGTTTCAAATTTTTTGAATTCACACATTCAAAACAATTATTTAATCATTGAGAATTTTCTATTTTATCGGAATTTATTATATTTTCAGAATTTATTATTTTAAGGTTCTTGGAAGGGGAATTTACTTTTAAATTTTCATAATCGGAAATGAGTTTATTTCTAAAATAAATATCAGTTTTTATATTGTTATAAGTTTTTAAGTACTCTTCCTTTGAAACATTTTTATTCAAAATAAAATATGATTTATTTTTTAATCATTTACATCATATGCAATATTTTGATAATTCGCAATCATCACAAAAAAATAAATCTGAACAATTGTAAGAATTATTAACATAAAAACAGTTATAACAATTTTTTGAATCTATACATTGATAACAATTTTGAGAGTCATTTAATTTATAACAGTCTAAACAATTTATACTACTTGCAACAGTAGTACAATAATAACAATTTTCTACATATCAACAAGAACAAACAAAATACGAATTTTTATTATGATAAGAATGATTTCAATAATCAGCATTTTCGCTAAATCAGTTTAAAATAGTTATTCTTGGAACTTTTTTTCTTAAATCTATATACTGTGAAAAAAAATTTTTATTAAAATCAAAGTCAACTCAATAATCCAAAGGATTATATTTATCACTCCACCAATCATCTTGGTTATATGTTATAAAGTTTTTATCTGGTGAATAGATTAAAACTACAGATTTTCATGTTAAACTACAGTTTCTTTTATATAGTTTTGTTTCATTTCTAAAACTTAGTCTTCTTTGTTGTCTGCAATCTGGACATAATTTAGGTGTAGGTATAGAATATTTTCTATCCTGAAATATTGGTGAAATTTTTTCGTAAAATTCTACGTCTTTGTCTGTAATTTCAAAGTTTGCAAAACAATGTTTACAAGTTTTTGTTTCTATTATCATTTCTTTTTCTGACATAATTTTGAATTTTAAAATATATATTAACAATATTATTATGAAAAAAATCAAAAATCAATTTATTTTATAATCAAAAAGAAAGATTTAATATTACTGTAAATCTTTCTTTTGTTATTTTTTATGGTTCGCAATGAGGGATTCGAACCCCCGATAGTGGATTCAGAGTCCACGGCCTTACCACTTGGCGAATTGCGAGAATAAGAAAGCTTTATTCAAAAACTCACTTTCTTATTTTTATAAAATTAAATATTTCTTTTGAAATATTTACATTACAACAAGATTCTATTCATTTAAATCAAGGTGAAGAATTTACTTCACATATTTTGAAATGTCAATCATGAAATAATAAATCAACTCAAGCAACATCAAGTCAAAGTATTTTTGAGCTCTCTATTGATAACCATTCTATTTCTTCATTTAATTGAAACTCTTGAACTGTTCATCATCTAGAAAAATTTGCTCTAAAATCTCATTTTGCTCAATTTCTTTGCATACAAGCTATAACTTTTCATCATACAACAATTACTCTTAAATCTTTTCAATAACTAGATTCTATAAATTCTTGAATTATTAAGTTGGCCTTTTGTCAGCTAGTAGCATTAATTATTTGAATAACTTCTTGAAATTTTTCTTTACTTTCACATAAAAAAACTCAATTTCATTGTGCTCAAGATAAAGTTTTCATTACAAGAGGAAAACCTATATGTTTCTCTATAAGATCAACATCTATAGGAAATTTTGCCATCATAGTCTTAGGAACTGGTAAATTATTTTCAGCAAGAATTTGTTGAGTATATAATTTATCTTTAACTTGTTCTATAGATTCAGAAGAATTTATAATAGTAACTCATAGTCTTTCTAAATGCCTTATAACAGCTAAAGCAAAATAAGTTGTTGAAGCTCACATTCTAGGCATAACAAAATCAGGTAATGGAACAGTTTTTCAATCTATCAAAATACTTTTTCTATCGTCTTTAGTTACTATTATATCAAATTGCTCTGGAGCAAATACTTTTAACTCAATTCAACTATTTTCTGATTCGTTAATTAATTTAACTACAGAAGGAGCCTTTGAATCCATTTCTCATTCTCATTTTGCACTAATTATAACCCATCAAGTAAGCATATTTTAGTAAATTTAAAAAATAACACTATAAAACTGGCGAATTATATTAAATTATTAAATATTTTCAAATTTATTATTAAAATAAAAAGCCAATATTTTAATATACTGACTTTTTATTAAACAATAAAATTATTTAATTTCTACAGAAGCTCATCCTTCTACCAATTTAGCTTTCATTTCTTCTGCATCATCTTTAGAAACATCTTCTTTGATAGTTCAACCATTATCTGCTAAGTCTTTAGCTTCTTTTAATCAAAGACCTGTAAGATCTCTAATTATTTTAATTACACCTATTTTTGAAGCTCAAGCTGAAGTTAATACTACAGTAAATTTTGTTTTTTCTTCAGCTTCTCATACACCAGCAGCAGGACCAGCCATCATAACAGGAGCAGCAGCAGAAACTCCAAATTCTTCTTCCATAGCTTTAACTAAATCATTTAATTCAACAATAGTTAATTTTTTAACTAAATCCATAATTTGTTGTGCATTTGCACTTAATACAACTTCTGACATATTTAATAATATTTATAATATAAAATAAATTTTCTAGTAATTATTAACTAGAGCCTAATTCTTAATTTACATTAAGAATTAGTTTATTAATCAATAATTTTTGATATAACTTTTACCATTTATTACAACATTCCATAATTTTCTTTACATAATTTTTAGATCTTTCTTCTTGTTCTAATGTTTTTCTATCTTTAACATTAAATCATATAAATCTTCAAATTGTTCTTTTTATATTATAAACAAAATTTCCAACTTCATCATCTTCATTGATAATAACTTTTTCATTAGTATAATTATCAATATCCTCAATTTCTAAAGTGTCATTTTTTCACATAATAATAAAATTTAAAAAATATTAACTTTCTTTATTTGGTTCAAGTTCTCAAACAGTATTTTTAGATTCCTCAGATAATTTTTTACTAGCTCAATCAAAAAATCTTGCAAGAGAAGATAAAGGAGACATCATACTTCCAAGTAATCTTGCAAGTAATACTTCTCTTGAAGGCATCATTGCAATTTTGATAGTATCTTCCTTTCATTTGAATTCTCACTCAAAAATACTTGCTAACCAAAACATTCTATCTTTTTTACCTTTTTTTACTTTTGGTATAAAGTCATTTACCTTACTAAGTCAAGAAATAGCATCTTCATTAGAACAAACCATTCAAACTTGACCTGGTAAATCTTCTAAATTAATATCTATATTCATAACTTGTTTAATAGCTTTTGCTATAAGAGTTTTTTTAGCTAGAGTATAGCTTGTTCAAACTGTTCTAAGTTCTTTTCTTAAATCAGAAAAATTTTCAACAGTCATTTCAGTAGTCATTACAAAACCTATAGTTTTTGCTTTTTCAACTTTACATACTAGTTCATTTAATATTTCTACTTTTTGAGATTTACTTACGGCCATTTTAATTATTTTCTTAGAAATTAATATTTATTTAAAATAAAAACCCTATTTTCAATCAAGAAAAGAGGGTTAGTTTATTACAAATAATTATACCTTAAAGGTATTTGGTAATATTTTCCATCTTTATCTCGGTAGGGCTTACTTTTCGCCTACTGTCTATGATAAGATTTTATGTTAAAAAACAAAATATTTTATTTTTTAACGATTGATTCAGTTTTTTTCATTCTAGCATAGAATTTATCAACTGCACCAGTTTTAAGAATCTTTTGTTCTCCTGTATAAAAAGGATGACACTTAGAACAGATTTCTATTCTTTTTAAATCTTCTTTAGAAGTAGATTTAACCATAAACTCTTGTCAACAAGAACAAACAACTTTAGTATCTTTAACATCAGGATGTATTCAACTTTTCATATTCTGTTATTTCTTAATTTACTCGCTTAATACGAAGTAAAAATATAAATATGGTGCCCAAAGAGAGACTCGAACTCTCACATCTTGCGATACCGGCTTCTAAGACCGGGGTGTCTACCAATTCCACCATCTGGGCTAAATTTATGGTGGGCAGAGAGGGAGTCGAACCCCCGAAAGCTGAGCTAACGGATTTACAGTCCGTCCCATTTGGCCACTCTGGTATCTGCCCTAATTTCAAAATACGAACTACGATTATAAATATTTACAAAATATATTCGTAATCCGTAATTTTTGCTTTTAATGGAGCCGCTTATCAGAGTCGAACTGACGACCTACGGTTTACAAGACCGTTGCTCTACCAACTGAGCTAAAGCGGCAATATTAATTTGCGAGAGCAATATTATAAAAAAAGTTATTTAAGTCAAATTTTTTTTTAACTTTTTTAAAAATGAAAAATAAATATAATTGATTATATCATATTTTATTATAAAAACAAATGAAATGACAAATAACAAACTAGAAATATTTTTAAATAAAAAAAGTAATAAACAAAAGATAATAGTTATTTATTGACCAACTTGAAGTTGAAAAACAAAAATAAGTATAGAAGTAGCAAAAGAATTAAGCTCAGAAATTATAAGTACAGATAGTAGGCAAATATTTAGGTATTTAGACATATGAACAGGGAAGATAAAAGAAGAAGAAAAAGAAGAAATTATTCATCACATGATAGACATTATAGAACCAAATCAAAGTTATTCCGTTTGAGAATACAGTGAAAAAACAAAAGAAATAATAAATCAAATTATTAGTAAATGAAAAATTCCTATTTTGGTTTGATGAACAGGATTATATATTGATAGTTTAATTTATGATTTCAAAATACCAAAAGTAAATGCTGACGGGGAATTAAGAAAATCATTAGAAAAAGAAGCAGAAGAATTTTGAAAAGAATTTGTTTATAATAAATTAGTAGATTTAGATCCAGAATATGCAAAAACTCTTCACCCAAATAACTTAAGATATGTTATAAGATGATTAGAAATAAAAATCTTAACTTGAAAAAGTAAACTAGATTTCAGAGAAGAAAAAACATTAAAATATGATACTTTTTTTATAAATCCATATAATTGAAATAGGGGAGAATTATATACTAATATAAACAAAAGAATAGATAAAATGTTCGAAGAATGACTTATAGAAGAAGTAAATTGATTAGTTAAAATGTGATATAAAAAAAATGATTTTGGATTAAAAAGTATTTGATATAAAGAAGTAATAGATTATTTAGAATGAAATATTACACTAGAAGATTGTATAGAATTAGTTAAAAAAAATAATAGAAATTATGCAAAAAGACAAATAACTTGGTTTAGAAATTATGAAAAATAGATATAAATAATTATTTATATCTATTTTTTTATATTACTTTTACCATATTAAAAAATGGTAACATTATAGCCATTATTAATGTTCAAACTATTAATCAAACTCATATAATTACTATTGGCTCTATTGCTGTTTGTAAATTTTTTACAAAAACATCAATTTCTTTATTAAATTTTACACTTAATTTTAAAAGTAAATCTGATGTTTTTCAAGTCTGTTCTCATATTTTTACTACTGATGAAAATTCTATTGGGAAATAAGCATTTTCTTTTCACTTAGTTATATCATTTATTCACATTAATGTACTTAAATCTAATCATTTTGATATTCATTCTATTATTTTAGCTACTTCTTTTTCATAATAAGCATTTTCAAGTGATTTTGAAGCTATTTCTAAAGATTTATTTATTATTACTCAACTTGAAAGCAGAGTTCATAGCGATGAAGCAAAAAGAGATAATATTTTTTTCTTTATAAGTCATCAAAATAAAGGCATTTTTAGAAGATATTTATCAAAATATATTTTGGTGTATTTACTATTTTTAAATATTATAAACAAAATAATTATTCATATTAGTCATATTATTAATGATGTAAAATGTTCTTGCAAAAAATTTGATGTATTTATAACTGATTGTGTTAATCAAGGTAAATTTACTTTTGCTGACTTATACATATCTTGAATTTTTGGTATAACAAAAAGCATAAATACGAGTATCATACTAATTGATAATACAATTATTACTGCTGGATAAATCAAAGCTCAAACAATTTTTCATCTTATTTCTTTATCTTTTTCTTCTTTATTTTTTATTATATCTATCGAATCTCATATTTTTCATGTAACTTCTCACATTTCTATTATAGATAAGTCAAAAGTAGAGAATATTTTGTAGTAACAAGAAAAAGCATCTTTTAGTCAAAGTCATTGATTTGTCTTTTCTATAAGCTCTAAAACCATTCTTTTTACTTTTTTATTTCTTGTTTGGTATGAAATTATTTTTAGTGAGTTTGTTATTGGAATACTTGAATTTATCAAATTTGATAATTGGTCTAAAAAAACAATCTTATTTTTTATATTTATTTTTAAAGAAGATTTAGAATATATATTTGGGTTATTTTCTTTATTATTTCAGATTTTTAGCTTTTTAAATATATTCATATTGGTTTTTTATACTTTTTTAAAGACTTTTGTTATTCATAAATTATCTACTAATAATTTTATCATTTTTCTTGTTTTTTTACAAAAAAAACTATAATAAAATATATTATTTAACAATTTTATTATTATGTTTAAACTTTTTTGAGTCTGAGAAGAGCAAAATGAAACAAATGAACTTGATATTGAGATTAATAAAACAATTGAAAATTCTGAAGATATATGACAAATAGCTCTAGATATTTTAGAGACTGATTATGATATATTTATAGTTGCTCCTATTGCATGAGTTGATTTATCTGATATTAATATAACTTTGAATAAATCAGTTTTGACAATTGAGTGAGAAAGAGAAAAGCCAACTTCTATATATAATCGTGATTTTATACTTAGAAATTCAGAATGTTTTTGGTGAAAATTTATAAGAAATATAATTCTACCAGAAAATCTTGATTTTGATAAAATTAAAGCTACTATGGACAATAATCTACTCGTTATAACAATTCCTAAACTTAAATTCAATAATTATAATATAAAAATTAATAGAGTTGAATGATAGTACTAAATAATAATTTTAAAAAATATGTTTTTCAGAAAAAAAGATAAAAAGTGAAACAAAGAAGATTCAAGTAATTTAGATAAATTAGTTACTTGATTGATTATATGATGAGCTGCTGCATCTATATTATGATTATCAAAAACTAAAAAATGAAAAGAAATAACTACTTGAATAAAATCTAATTACCAATGATTTTTTAATAAATGATTTAGTTTATTTTGAAAATGACTAGTTAAAATAATTTCAGTTTTTAATAAAAAGAAATAATTTATGAAAAATCCTCTTATCCTAACCTTTCTACCCTCATGGGGCATCAAGACCCCAAATGTAGAAAGAAATAATAAATTTAAAATAATAATATTTTTATTGTTTTTTTCTTTATTTTTTTCTCAAGTGCAAGCTGAAGAATGTAATTACAAAGCTGAAATAGAAAAATGTAATAATGCTGTAAAAGATGGAAGCAATAGAAGTATTACTGAATTTGTTTGTATAAATGATCAAAATGCAGAAAAAAGAGCTTATCAAATAGTTTTAGATAAGAAATTTAGGGAAGTTGATACTATTGCTAAAGATTTTTTGGATTCTCTAGAACAAAATAAAGATTATTATTTTGGGGAAAAGAAGCAAAAAGATATTAATGAAGCAATTGATAATATAGAAAAGTTATTTTGAGAATATTGAGATTTACGGTGAAGATATAAAGTATTATGTGATTCTCAAGTGATAAAAGAAACATTAGCTTGCTTAGGTTGAAGTAAAGTTACTCAGGCAATGAATTTTTTGCAGGATGACAAATGAGATTGTATGTGACTTGTTTGAACAAAATTAGAAATATACAAAAATGTAGCTTATGATGTTTTAAAGCTCAATAAACAACAAGTAAGATTTGATTCAAGAAAAACTTTTGTACAAAAAGAAAGAGGATTTTATGATAAATTATCTGATCTTTTTTCTATAAATCTATGATATTTAGAAAGAATTTGGAAAAAAACTAATACAATGACAAGTAATCCTAAAAAAGGTCCATAAATAAATTTTACTTTTCAAAAAAAATTAATATAATAACTCTACATTATTTGGGGCTATTTATGGTTTCTATTAGGAGAAATGTTAATTTTGTATTGCTATCAGGGAGATGTTTATGACTTCCTTTAATCAATTATAAACAAGCATAACTGCAAAAAGAACATGAGGTTTAACAGCTTACTCTAAAAAAGTTGTAGAAGGTGTAAAAACTTTGTTTAGTACTCCTTCTTATGCATTAGTTGCCTAATTGACAACAATGCTGTAGCCTTCACAAGTTGATGAGTGTCAGATGACCTGCTACAAATTTTTAGGAAATTTTACTTTGGAAGTTTCTAAAAATTATAAATCAAAGTTTAGAAATTACGGTTTTGAGAATATCTTGTAATTTCTAATATCAACAGATATTTTTCTTTATTTAAATTTTTGTTTGTTTTCTATTAAATGAAGTATTAAAATAAAATATGATAGTAGATGTATTTGATTAACCTTCTAAGACATGGGTTCAAATCCCATTAGCTCCACCAAATAGGCAATAATTAAGACCCAAATAAATTAAATATTTAGTTTGTTTGGGTCTTTTAATTTAAGTAAAATTTAATAAAAAAATATGTTAGAAAAAATAAAAGTTTATATAAATTCACAAAAAAATAAAATAGTTGAAAATATAGATATAGATAAAAAAGAAATATCTTATAATAAATATCTTAAACAAAATAGAGAAATAAAAAAGATTTCATGAGAAGAAGAACTTGTGAGAGCTTTTATTTTAACAAAGTTAGTAAATGAACTTTGATATAAAATAGAAAATATAGAAATAGAAAAAGAATATACATCAGGTAGAAAATGAACTTGAAAACAACCAAGAATAGATGTAATTGTTAGAGATGAAAAATGAGATGCTTTTTTGTTTATGGAATTAAAATCAAGAGATGATTATGAAAAAAACAAAGATGAAACTATAGAAGAACAACTTTTTAATCTTGCTAGTCAAGAAAAATGACAAGGCAAAAATGTAAAGTATTTAGTTTTATATACTTTTGAAAAAGTAGAAAATGAAATAAAAGATAAGTGTATGCTTATTGATTATGAAAAATACTATTCTTTTGAATTATGGGAAAAAGAAAGAAACTTTGTTGATGAAATCCCAGCTAGATATGAAAGAGCGATAAAAAAACCTTTTATAAAATGAGAAAAAGAACTTGATCCAGTTTTTACACAACAACAACTTGAAAATCTTAGAAACAATCTACACAATGTACTTTGGTGAGGTTGATGAATAGATGATAATGAAGTTTTTTCTTCTCTTGTAAATATAATTCTTGCAAAAATCCAAGATGAAAGCGAAAAAGAGATTTGAGAAAAATATGATTTTCAATGTTTTGCTTATGAAAAGTGAAATAATGAAATATTTGAAACTAATGAAGAATTGTATGAAAGGATAAATTGACTTTATAGAAAAGCATTAAAAGAAAGATTAAATATAACTAATGAAGAAGCTTTAAAAGAAAGCTTTGTAATCAAAAGAAATAAGTTTTCATTAAGTAAATTAAAATATACAGTTTGAGAATTTGAAAAATATTCTTTTATAGAATGAAAAAATTCTGTTACATGAAAAGATATATTATGAGATTTTTTTGAAGCTATTATTTCAAACTGATTTAAACAATCAAAATGACAATTTTTTACTCATATAAATATAGTAAAAACTCTTTTGTATTGAATGAAAATAGATGAACTAGCAATAAATAAACTAAATACTGAGCTACATATTCCATATATTATTGATCCAAGTGCTTGAAGCGGTACTTTTCTTATTGAATATATGAAATTTATCACAAAAAACATAAAATACAGATTTAAAGATAAAATAAGTTCAAAAGCAAATGTAAAAGCAAAATTTGAAGATTGTTTTTTACCAGATAATAGAGAAAATAAATGGGCAAAAGATTATATTTATTGAAGTGATATAAATTTTGATCTTTGAACTGCCGTAAAGGTAAATATGATTTTGCATTGAGATTGATCAGCAAATATATTTGTATGAAGTGACCTTTGAGATTGATTATTACCTTTTTCAAAATATATAAAAGATTATTGAATAAATTTATTAAATGATTCTAAAAGTGATGATGTATATTTATCAAAGCAAGTTAATTGAAAATTTGATTTAATAATTACAAATCCTCCTTTTTCTGTTGATTTAGATAATGACACAAAGAAAAATGTAGCAAAAGAATTTATATTTTGAGATAAAAAGAATTCCGAAAATCTATTTATAGAAAGATACTATCAACTGCTTAGAGAAAACTGAAGACTTTGAGTTGTATTACCTGAAAGTATTTTTGATACAACTGAAAATAAATATATAAGGCTTTTTATTTATAAATATTTTAAAGTAAAAGCTGTAGTTTCATTGCCACAACTTACTTTTGAACCTTATACTTCAACAAAAACAAGTTTACTTTTAGCTCAAAAGAAAACTAAAAAAGAAATAGAAAATTGGAATGAACTTTGGGCTAAATATTCAAATGAATGGGGTAATTTAAAAACTAGAGTTGAAAATTTAATTGATATTTATTTGAATTGAAAAGATAGGAGTAAATTACCTAGTATAAAAGATTTAAGCTCAGAAGAAGAAAAAGAGATTTTATCTAGAATGTTAAAAGATTATATAGAAGAAGTAGAAGTGAAAAATTTTTCATCCTTGCAAATAATAGAAAAATATTTTGATGAATTGCAAGATTTATGTAAATGACTTGTTTGAGCAAGTGATTTAAGTATGAAAAAAATGAACAATGATTATCCTGCTAATACTTGGTGGGTTTTTGGAGAAGTTTCTCGTGAGCTAAATTATGAAATATTTATGGCAGAGGTAGAAAATGTAGGTTATAAAAGGACTAAAAGATGAGAAAAATCTATGCTAAATGAACTTTATAGAGAAAAGAATTGAGAAATTATTTTAGATGATTGAGTCTTCGAAACAGTTGTTGATTATTTGAGAGATGTTAAGTGGGATTAGTTTAATTTTTTAATTTTTTAAAATATGCAAAAAGATTTATCGTTATTTGAATGAAAAAAAATTAGAAAAATTTATGATGAAAAATCAGAGAAGTGGTATTTTTCAGTTATAGATATTGTTTGAGCTTTGACTGAACAATATGATTATACAAAATCAAGAAAATATTGGAATAAACTTGCTGAAAGACTTAGAGATGAATGAAGTGAAGTGGTGACAAATTGTCACCACTTGAAAATGTTAGCTCAAGATTGAAAAATGAGACTTACAGATGTAGCAGACATAGAAACTTTACTTAGAATTATTCAAACAGTTCCGAGTAAAAAAGCCGAGCCGATCAAGCTTTGGCTTGCTCGTGTAGGTTATGAAAGAATGCAAGAAATAACAGACCCAGAAAAGTCTATAGATAGAGCAAGAGAAAATTGGATAAAAGCCTGAAGAAGTGAAAAATGGATTACTCAAAGGATGTCGTGACAAGAAACTAGAAATAAACTTACTGATTATTGGTCAGAAAATGGAGTAGAAAAATGAGATGAATTTGCAATTTTGACAAATATAATTCACTCAGAATGGGCAGGACTTTCTGTTAGTGAACACAAAAAATTAAAAAATCTAAAATCACAAAATCTTAGAGATCATATGACTGAAGCAGAGCTTATATTTACAGCCTTAGCTGAATTATCAACAAGGCAAATTGCTGAAAGTTCTTTAGCTAAATGATTAGATGAAAACAAAATTCCAGCAAAAAAATGATGACAAATAGCAAAAAATGCTAGGAAAGAACTTGAAAGTAAGACTTGAAAAAGTGTGATAACTTGAGAGAATTTTTTGAGGAGTTGAGAGAAGAAAAAGTTGAAGTAGTTTATTTATGTTTTTTAATAAAAATGTATAATTGACCTGTAAGAAAATATTTGAGACTAAAAAGTTATGATTATTCACAAAATGGATTTTATTATATTACAATTTGTACCAAAGAAAGAGAAAATTTTTTTGGTGAAATAATTGATTGAAAAATGATTTTAAATGAATATTGAAAAATTGCAGAAAATTTTTGGAAAGAAATAATATTTCATTACCAAAATGTTGAAATTGATGAATTTATTATAATGCCAAATCATATACATTGAATAATTATAATTTTTGAAAATAACATTGTAGGGAACGAATATTTTCATTCCAAATATTTTCATTCCAAATATTTCAATTCCAAATATTTCAATAAAATGAAAACATCAGGAACGAAAATATTCGTTCCCTACGGAAGAAAATCCATATTAAAACTAAACTTTAATTTATGCTAAAACAATTTAAACTAAAATTTTCAGATTTAAGAATTGAACCCAAACTTTGACTAAAAGATTATTCCTCTTTATTTTGAAAAGGAATAACTATAAAATCTCTGCTTATAAATCAAGATGTTTCTTCTTGAATTAAATCATGAAGAACTCCTTCAAAATTTAATGAAGATTATTGGAATTGAGAATATGATTTTTTAACTATGCAAGATGTAGATACTTTGATGTTTTGATTAAAAGAAAAATGTGAAGATAAAATTACAGATACAGCATTAGATGAAAATAATAATCTTTATCAAGCTAAAACTTGAAGTTTAATTATTTCAAATGCAATGACTGTTTGATTAACTTTTTTTACAGATAGACCTATTTATCTAAACCAAAATGTTTTTGATCTAAAATTTGATGAAACTAAAGTAAATAAAAAGTTTTTACTTTGGTATTTTAATTTGCATTTAAGACCAATTTTTGAAAACTTATTTTCTTCAAAATATCTTTCAAAAGATGAACTTTGAAGAATCAAAATCCCAAACCTTCCAATTTCCACTCAAAACGAAATTGTCTCAAAAATAGAACAAATAGAACAAAAAATAAAAGAACTGAAATCACAAATAAAAGATCAAAAAGATGTGATAAATCTAGTTTTTGCTAGAGATTTTGGATTTTATGAAAATCTAGCAAATGAGTTTGGTAAATGAATGACTGCACTTACACAAAGTTTACAAGATAGAAAATTAAAAGTAAATACTATAAAACTTGATGAATTAGTAAAAAGTGAAATTGTAAGAGTTTCAACAAGATTTCATAATGAACCAACAAAAAAATTAATGGAGTTTTTAGAAAGTATGAAAACTATTGAAGTAAATAAAATTATATGTAGTTACGAAAAATGAGTTCAACCCAAATATGATACTAATTGAGAAATTGATGTTATAAAAATTAGTAATTTAAAAAATTGATATATTGATTTTTTAGAAACTGAAAAAGTTTCACAAGAATATTACAATTCATTAAAACAAGAAAAATACTTAAAAGAAAATGATATAATTTTTTGTGCTACTTGAAAATGATCCCTTTGAAAAATTGATTTATTTGAATGAGAAAATGAAGCAATAACTTCAGTTGATAACTATATAATTAGAGTAAATCAAGAAAAATATAATCCTTTATTTTTTACTTACTTTTTTAGGAGTATTTTATGATATTTTCAAGTAGAAAGAGATTATACTTGAGCTACAAATCAAATACATCTTTATTGGGAACAAATATGAAATTTTAAAATCCCTGATATTTCACTTTTAGATCAACAAAAAATAGTTGATGAAATCAAACTAGAACTAGATAAACAGGAATCCATCAAAAAAGATATAGAAAAAGAGAGAAATAAAATTGATGTATTGATTGAAGAAAGTATTAAGTGAGTTTAGTTTTTAAAATTATTTTTTATGTTTGATAAATTTAACATTATTTTTAATCAAGAAGAGAAAAAGGAAGAAAAATCTAGTAATTTTTTAATTGAAATATTTTCTAGTAAATATGAAATTGCCATTATTACTTTTTTAATTTATTTTTCTGGAGTTTTATATCAATTTTTTAAACTTACTTGAATTTTCAATAATAAACTTATGATTTGAAATTTAGTATTTTTTAGTTTTTCAAGTTCAATTAATGATTTTTTAATTATTTTTTGATATAGTTTGATAATATTTATATTAACTTTTTCTATAATATTTTTACCAAATTTAATATTTAATAAAGTCTTACTTCTAAGAAGTCGTTCAAAAATATTTCCATTTATATGGTTTTTAATAGTTTTTGTAGGTATTTGACTATTAATATTTAAAGCAACTAATAATTATAGTAATTATTATATTTACATTCCTTATTTTATTTCATTAGTATTGACTATAATATTTTTTATTAAGAATTTAAATTTTAAAACATATTTTTACAGCTTATTGTTTTCTTTTTATTTATTTTGATTTATTATTATGCTTATAAGTTGAATAAAATACTATTGATGTGAAAAAATAAGAGATAATATTGCAGAAAAAGATTGTTTTTTACTAGAATATAAAAACGATAAATATTGATTTACTTGAAGTTGAGATATTTATAAACTAGATGAATTAAAATCATTTTTTACTTCTGATTATTTTAAAAATATGACTTCAAGCTGAAATACAAATTAAACTATAAAATTTAGTTAATAAATTACATTTTTCTACAGAATATGATACTAATATCATACTTTTTCTATATTTTTTAACATATAAGTATTTATATATTAATTTTGTTTGTTTTTTCACTATATTTTATGTTATATGAGATTTGAATTCGTTTATTTTGGAAAAAGAAGATAAATTTGCACTAGTATATAATAAAAATTGAATTTTTTGTAAAATCTATATAATTAACCACTATATAGATTTTTATCCAAACAAAAATAAAAAATATGAAAAAAAATAAAGCTCTTTTCGCTATATCATCTCTTTGACTAGGACATGCTACGAGAACATCAGTAGTGATAAATCATTTTTTAGATAAATGATATGAAATTGACATTATTAGTTATTGAAACACTCTAAATTTTTTAAAATATGAACTAGGTAATAAAAAAGTATCATTTATAGAGTTGCAAGATTATCCACCTTTGGAAAGATGAAAACTATTAAAATTTTATTATTATTTAGTTTCTGACTTAATAAAAACATATTTTATTATAAAAAAAGAAAATAAATTTATTAAATCTATAGAAGATAAATATGATTTTATATTCTCTGATTGAAGATATTGAGTTTATTCACCAAAAACTCCTAGCTTTTTGCTTTGTCATCAATTATCTTTTATAATGCCAAAATGATTAAATATTTTTTTAAAATTAAGTGATTATTTAAATTATATTTCTTTTAAAAAATTTAATCATATTTTTATTCCAGATTATAATGATATTAATTTTTGTTTATCATGAAAACTTTCTCATACAAAATGGATTAATAAATTAAACTACAGTTATATTTGAATTTTATCATCTTTTTCAAATTGTAGCTTAGAAAAAAATAAAAATCTTATAGATTATCTTTTTACTATAAGCTGATATTTACTTGAAGATAAACAGGATTTTATTGATAAATTAATAGAACAATCTAAAAAATTAGATTGAAAAAAGGTGTTTGTGCTTTGAGATACGAAAAATAATTATAAAAAAGAATTAGAAAATGACATAACTATTTATTCTTTTGTAAGCTGAGAAAAAAGAAAAGATCTTTTTTTAAATGCTAATATAATAATATCTAGAGCCTGATATACAACTGTTATGGATTTGGTAGAACTATGAAAACAAGCAATATTTTATCCGACACCAAACCAAACAGAACAAGAATATTTATCAGAATTCTTAAATAAAAATAATTTGTTTATATTTTGAAATGAAAATAGCAAATTAAATGATTTAGTAAAAAAAATAAATAACTCAAATATATTTAATACAAATTCAAAAACAAAAGAGGCTTTGATAGAAATAGAAAAAGTAATATTAAATTAATCAAGTAATTTATTAATCTCTTTTTCCCAAGTATCAGCTATAATTCTAGATGAAAAAGTATGAGCAAATTTTTTAGCATTTATTGAAAACAATTTTCTTAATTCCAAATTTAATAAAATTTTTATTACAGATTTCGCTAACTCTTGGGGATTATCAGGAGACACAAGTAATCAATTTTCATTATCATGAATATATTCTGGTATTGCTCTAGATCTAACTCAAACAGCAGGTAAACCACAAGACATAGCTTGTAACAAAGACATATTTTGAGTTTCAGATGTACTAGCAATACAAAAAACTTCTGAAGAATAAAACAAATCTATCAAATTACTTTTATTTAATGTTCATAAAAACCTAACATTATCATGTACTCACAAAGATTTAGCTAAATCTTTAAGTTCAATATAAGCAGAACCGTGTCAAGCTATTGCAAAAATTATATCTGGAATTTGTTTTTTGATTATTGGTAATGCTTTTATTATTACATCTATCTTTTTTTCTTTTGCAAGACGAGATGCAAAAACGATTGTATTTTTAGATAAACCATATTTATTTTTTATTTTATTAATATGATTTTTTTTATGTGTATTAAATATTGGATTAGATATAACAATAGATTTTTGTTTTAGACCAAACTTCAACATTTCATCAATTACTGATTTTGATGGAGCAGAAACTAAATTGCAATGATTATAAAACCACGACACATATTTTAAACTATATTTATTAAAGAATTTGGTAAAAAATGGCATATATCAACCAAATTCAGAAATAGCCCAATGATTAGTTCAAATTATTGGTATTTTTAATTTTTTTGCTGCAATAGTAGCTTCTATACCTATACCAAAAAATGTATTTATAAGTATAATATCAGGTTTAAAGACTTTTAAATTTCTATAAATGGTTCAAATAGGGATTACGACTCTACTTTGTAGTGTAGGACTAAAAGGAAAAGAAACTGAAAATAATCTTATTACTGAAACATTTTTTCATAAGTCTATTTCCTTTTCTTTTAGATTAGAAACTTTAAAATCTTTTGAATGTGCTTTTGGTGCATAAATATTTATTATATGTCATTTTTCCCCTAATTTAATAGCAAGTTCTGCTATAGAATCTTGAATTCAACCAAGTTCTGGGTAAAAATTATCCGTACAAATTGCTATTCTCATTTTTGATCAATATAAAATATAATATTTTTTGAAGATTTAATATATTTAACTAAAATCAATATAAACACTACAAAAGTAACCAATATATAATAATACAAATAAGAATCTATTTCTTTATAATATTTGCCAAATACATATCATATATAAAGTAATATAAATGACTTAAGCAAATTAGGTATAAAATTAAAAAATATAAATTTACTTAATTTGACTTTTAAAATACCAGAAATTATTAATACCCACATACCAAATGTGTGGGTAATTTTAGCAATAAATAGTATTTTTCAAGTATTTTTTTCAAAAGATATATCTAATTTTTCAAGTTTATCTTGAGTTAAACCAATTTTGTGTCAATATTTATTAACTAGTTTAATGCCATAGTATTTTCCTAAAAAATAATATAAGATATCACCTATTATGTCGCTTATTATTAATATTAAATAAACTAGGAAAAAATTCATATATCCAAGAGAAACTATAAAGCCTGCTATTATAGATATTATTGGTCATTCTATTGTTGCAATAGGAAATATTACAAAATATTTATATTTTATAAACCAAATTATTACTTGAGTTGAAGATGCTATCATTTTAGTTTATAAAAAAATAAGTTCTGTTTATCAATATAATTTATTCAGGAATAATAATACAAAATAATTAAATATTTCAAGTTATTTTTAAATAAAACAAATTTTTAGTTATAAAAAAATAATTTATGCTAAGCATAAATTATTTTTTTTAAACCTTATTATATAAAGACATATTTCTTGCATGATCATCATCTTGTTCAAATCTTCTTTGTACCTCTTCAGGAGATTTATATTCTAATCTTGCCTTAAAATCATCAATTTTTTTTCTATAATGTTCTATTTCATTAGGTAAATTCTTTTCATCAATTTTATTTCAATTAAGATATTTTCACATATATAATTGATCTATTTCCTTAATCATATCACCATACGGACTATAAAGCAATTTTTGATTTTTTTCATAGACTAGTGCTTCATCTTTTAAATCAACCAAATCAGCTCTTATTTGTCATATAATGAAGTTTGTATTTTCACTAAGTGAAGATTTTTCAGTATTTTTTTCCTGTGTTTCTGTAGATAAATTGTGCTCAGGATTATTTAAAAGTGTTGTAAACTGATCTAACTTTTCCTTAATTCATTTAATATTATCATGAATATAATCACTTGAAACATCCTTTTTTAGCTGTTCATATTTCTTTTTAATATCACTATTATTAGCCTCATCTACTTGATCTTTTAAATCATTCATATCAGTCATTAATTCTCACATTCTAGAGTTTAGATCTGATTTACTTTCTATTTTTTCAGGATTAATTTCTGCAATTTTAGATTCACCTTTTTTTTCTAAAACTGGAGAATCTCCCTTTTTAGATTCAGGATTTTTATCCTCTTCAAAAACTGATTTAACTCATTTAAATCAATCTCAAGCCAAATTACCAACTCAATAAAATCACTTCTCTAAAAAATTCATGTCATCAAATTTTTTTATAACATGATCTTTTTTTTGTTGTTGTTCTAATAATTCTCCTCAATCTTTTAATTTTTTACCTCATTCTAAAAGTTTTTCAGTAGATTTTAGTTCTGGAACTTCTGTAGACATAATAATATATAATTAATTTATAAAATAAGTAAAATAATACTTTTCTGTAATATTTATCTTTAATTAATCATACATTATTTATTTTAATTTTGCAAATTTTGAATACTTAATTTTTTAAAAGCCTTTTTAAATTGTATTGGATAGCTAGTTTCTAGCTTATTTAAAGTAATTTCATTGTTATTAATTTTTTTTAATTCTTCCATAATTTCTCAAGCTAAATCTATATTTCATTCTTCCATAAATTCATCTACTACAAGAATAATTAGTTCACTTATTTTTTCATCTTCTTCTATGTTAAATTTCACTTTTATTTCATGTAATTCGCTAAATTTACTAGAAATATAAACATAAAACTCTTTTGCTTGTTTTGGATTAGATATTTTCACTACATTTTCCTTTACAAAACTAAGTATTTCATCAGCTCTTTCTGGGATTACAATATCGTTGTTCATCTTAGAAAAAATTATATTTTTACATTCAGTGTAAATTTCTAATTTTGTTATTGGGTTAAGTTTCAGTAGTAAATCTTCCATAAAATACTTAATTTAATAAAAATAATCTTTAATCTTGTTTTGCTTCACAATAAGGACAAACTTTCATTTTTTTATTTATTTTTTTACCACATTTTATACATTTCTTCTTATTTTTTCTAGCTATTAAGAACCATATAAATAATAGAAATAGTATAAAACTTGCAGGGATTACAACATAAGGATTTAATCAAACATACTTTTCTTCATATTCTACATTAAAGTCTTTTGCAGAATTATATTTTACATCATTATCATTATTCTCTTTATATGTAATATCTACTTTAGCCTTTATTTTTCTATTAACTTTTCTCTCAGATACTCTTTCCCAAGGCATCAAAGTTCTTCATTCTTCTACATTTTGTTTTGAATAATAATCTCAAGGTGTCCAGTATTTAATTACTTGATTTCAATCTTTATCATAAGATTTATAAGGAAATCATTTCCAATAAGAGTCAAAATTTCTTTCCGAATTTGGAAGAATATTTCATCAAGCATCATTTACTGGAATATAATCAACAACTTCGTCTCAAATTATAGCTCAATTATCATTTAATTTAGATTCTCTTCATATTCATTTAATAACTTCTCAATTTTCATCAACTAGAGTTATTTTTCATTTTGGCTTAATATGAGTATTTCAATCATTTTTAAATGGGATTTCTATTTTAACTTCAAAATTATCATCTTTTTTAGGCATTTTTACTTCTTGTTTTTCTCGTCAATAAAGAGCATCTATACATTTTCAATCATATTTACTAATTGTTAAATCTCAAAGTGGACAATCATCTTTTTTAGGTGGAATATAATTACTTAGTCATCCATTTCAGTTATTATTAACAACAGTTATTATAGGATTTCAAACTGTTCATTTTGATATTAATTCTCATCAAACATTTAATATCAATAAAACAGCATAGTTAACTTCTAATCAAACACTATTTCATACCGTAGTTGAAGAATTATTAGAATTATTATTTTTGAATAATATAGCTCAATAATGTCATCCAGGAGTAGCATCACTAGGAATATTTATAGTAAATTCTACTTCTTTTTTTTGGTGAGCCTTAAGAACAAAATCTTTCTGATTTATACTTATCCAAGATGCTATTTCTTGGTTAGGAAAAGAATTATCGTTATAATCTAAAAATTTAGGAACTCAAGCTTGATCTGAACTAATAAAATTACTCTTCCATAAATGAATATTTGCATCTATGGAAGAATTATTTTCTATAATAGCAATTTTCTTTATTATATCTCATTTATTTCATTCTATCTCATATTTTATTGGAGACACATCCATATCTATAGCTCAAAAAGAGATATTTATTCAAATTACTGAAAGTAAAATAAATGTTAACATTTTAAATTTTGTAGACATATTTATTATTTTATAAGTTAATATTCTATATATAATGATAAATTTTTATAAATCAAAAATATTTTTGCAAAAGTAATTAAATTTAATAATATAAAAAAATATTAAAACTTAACTTTTAAAAATATGAAATTAATAATTGTTACTGGTTGAGTTTTATCTTGAATAGGGAAATGAATAACATGAGCATCAATTTGAGCAATTCTAAAAGCTTGATGATTTAATATTTTTATGCAAAAATTTGATTGATATTTAAATGTAGATCCATGAACAATGTCTCCATTTCAACATTGAGAAGTTTTTGTTACAGAAGATTGAGCAGAAACAGATCTTGATTTATGACATTATGAAAGATTTATAGATACAAATCTAAATAAACTTTCTTCTTTTACATCATGAAAATTATATGATGAAATATTAAAAAAAGAAAGAGCTTGAGACTATCTTTGAAAAACAGTTCAAATAATTCCACATCTTACAGATTTAGTAAAATCTAAAATAATAGATTGATTTACTCAATCAAAAGCTGATATTTCTATAGTTGAAATTGGATGAACTGTTTGAGATATGGAAAATGAATATTATCTTGAATCAGTTAGACAATTACAAACAGAATATTGAAAAGAAAATGTAATATTTATACATTTGACTTTACTTCCTTATATTATTGCATCAAAAGAATTAAAAACAAAGCCAACTCAACATAGTGTAAGACAACTTATGTCTTATTGAATAATACCAGATTTTATTGTTCTTAGAGCTGATAGTGATATTCCAAAAGAAGTATGTGATAAAGTGGCAAGTTTTTGTAATATTGATAAAAATTATGTTATCCCAGCACCAACAGTTAAAAGTATTTATGAAGTTCCTATAAATTTTCAAGAATTTAATATATGAAATCTTATATTAAATAAATTCAAATTAGAAAATAGAGATTTTGATTTAAAAAACTGGAAAAGCCTTTTAAATAATATAAATAATTCAAAAGAAGAAATAAATATAGCAATGGTTTGAAAATACAATGATTTAGAAGATGCTTATTATTCTCTTAATGAATGACTAAAAACAGCTTGATATTATTATAATAAAAAAGTTAAATTAAATTTTATAGATGCTACTGATTTAGAAAATAATTGAGTAGAAATATTAAAAAGCCTTGATTGAATTTGTATTCCTGGTTGATTTTGAGATAGATGAATTGAGTGAATGGTTTTAGCTTGTAATTATTCAAGAATAAACAATATTCCTTATTTATGAATATGTCTTTGAAGTCAAATAATGGCTATAGAATTTGCTAGAAATGTTATGTGAATTAGCAAAGCAAATAGTGAAGAATTTTTTCCAGATTGAAGTCATAATGTAGTTCATATAATGGAAGACCAAAAAGAAATAAGTGATAAATGATGAACTATGAGACTTTGAAGTTATGAATGTGTTTTAAGAAAATGAACTTTAGCTTACAATATCTATAATAGCGAAATAATTACAGAAAGACATCGTCATAGATTTGAGTTTAACAATTCATATAGGGAAGAAATGGAACAAAAATGATTTATTATTTCCTGAACAAGTCTAGATTGAAAACTTGTAGAAATAGTAGAAATTAAGAATCACAGATTTATGATATGAACTCAAGCTCATCCAGAATTCAAATCAAGACCAATAAATCCACATCCTTTATTTTTGAAATTTATTCAAAGTATTGTTGGCATTTAAGAATAAAATATTTTGATATTATAAAAATGTGCCAAATAAATTATAACAATTTGCATTTTTCAGAAAAAATCATAACATAAAGAAAAATTTAGTTTTGTAATTTTAAAAATATGTGAAGTGAAACAAATACTATTGATATAACTACAAAAAAACAACCTTTTCAACCAATTCCTTTTATTAATAGAATTTCAGAACAAAAATATATAAATGATTATCTAACTGATACTCCTAGTAGTATTTTGTTTATCTATTGACCTAAATCAACTTGAAAAACTACTTTGATAAAAAAAGTACTTAATAATTTAGATCATTCTATATATGATATTCAATATATCAATATGAGAGAAATTTTACTTACTAGTTTTACGGATTTTAAAAATCTATTTTTTCCTAAAGATTTGATGTGAAAATGAAAAATATTACCAAAAAAGTTTTCTATTAATTCTAAAATTCCTATGTGGTGAGAGTTTGGTTTTTTATGGGATAAAGAAGATGAAAATGTTTTAGAAAGAGATGTTTTTCAATTGATGATTAGAAAAATAACACAACTAAACGAAAAATGAATAAAACCAGTTATTATTCTTGATGAGTTTCAATACTTAAAAAATATTATAATAGAAAAAGATATAAGATCTTGAGAGAAAAAAGATATAGAACTAGTAGAAGAATTATTTAAATTTTTTATTTCAATTACAAAACAAAATAATCAAGCATATGTTGTTTGTCTAACTTCAGATAGTTATTATATTGAAGAACTTTATCATCATGCAAAACTAAAAAATACATCTAAATATTACCTAGTTGATCATCTAGAAAAAAAAGATATTGAAAAATGGCTATGAGAAGATGAAAAGCTAAATAAAGAAATTGTTGAATATTTTTGGGAAAATTTATGAGGTTCTGTTTGGGAGATTTGGCAAGGATTAATGGATTATAAAAACACCCTAGATTATAAAACTTGAGTTGAAAAACTTATAAAAGATGAATATGCTAAAATATTTGATTTATTAAAGTTTAAAAAAATATTTACAGAAGAAGAAAAAACAGTTTTTAAAGAAATTTCTTTAAAAATTGCTAAAAACTGATATTATATAACTATTGATTGAGATTGAGTTGATTTTGATTTAATAAAAAAACTTGTTGATATAGATATTTGGTTTTATAATGCAGTAGAACAAAAAATTACAGCAAATAGTCAAACTGTAAGAAAGGCTTTTGAAAAAATGTTTTTTTAGAAAAGAATAGAGATTTTGCATTGTAAAACCTCTATTCTTTTTAATTAGGTAATATTATATTAAAACTAATTTAGAATTTGAGTATTTCATCACAACCAGCTAAAGCAGGTTGTTGCAATTTTCAACAAAATGCTTTAGCTTTCTGACTAAGATTTTAAAGTACTTGTAATATTATATTTCTTTAAATCTTTTCATTCAATGTTTTTCTTTAATATCTACTTCATAAATTATTTTTTGATTTTTTGTAAATATTTATATAATTTATTTTAGAAAATATAGAATTTTCTAATTTTATTATTTAACAATTTTTTATGAAAAAGTTTATATTAGTATTTTTACTTAGCTTTTTATTTATTTCTAGCTCTTTTGCTTATGAATTAACTCAAAAAGATAAATTAAGCCTTGATTTAATTAATCAAAAACTAGAAAAAATTATATCTCAAAAATGAGAAAGTTATAGAAATATTTTTATTGAAAAACTTAGTAATTATAGCTCTAAAAGTAATAATGAAAAAATAAAAACTTATGTTGATTATATTGTGAAGAATATATGAAAATGAAAAACTAATGAAATCACAAAAAAAGATTTGTGAAATTGATTTTTTCTTAGTCAAACAGAAGATAAAACAGATTTAATTTATGATTGAAAAGTTCTTTATACTTGGCAACATAAAGTTTCAGATAAAAATCCATTTATATATGATGAATGATGTGATGAACTTACTGATAAACTTGATGAAGCTGATGATAAAATAAGAAAAGATAATGAAAATTTTCAAGGTTTAAGTCAAGAAGATAAACAAAAAGTTTGGAAATGATTATGAGAAAAATTACAAAAAGAATGTATTAGAAAAAATTATAATGAAACTGTTAAAATAGAACAAACTAAAAATTCTAATTTTTTTGAAATTTCTAAATATTGATATGAATGGAGAAATATTTATTTAGTAGACACATTAAATAAAAAATTATATTCAATTGATTGATGAATTGAAAAAATAGAAACTTGAAAAAATTGAATTTATTTATTATATTTTGCAGACCGTTGATGGAAATGATGAATTATTTTAATAAAAGATGATTGAAAACAAGTTAAATTATTTGAAAATTGACCAGGTGTTTGAACTGAAGATCCTGAATATCTTAGCATTTTAGATTTTGAATTACTTGCTGATCAAAAAATAAAAGTTATTTATAACTGACAAAATCTTAAGAAAATGGAAAAAATACTTGATTTAAAGAATTTTAACTAAAAAATTTATTTTCAATTATTAATCTTTGATTTTCATAAAAAATAAGTATTATAACAAATGCTTATTTTTTTAAATTTTTTTAATGTCCGAATTTAAACTACAATCAAAATATAAACCTGCTTGAGACCAAATAGAAGCTATAAAAAACATTCTAAATTTTTTGGAAGAATGAAATAAATGGCAAACTCTTTGGTGAGTTACTTGAAGCTGAAAAACATTTACAATGGCAAATGTAATACAAAAAATTCAAAAACCAACTTTGATAATCGCTCATAACAAGACTCTTGCAGCTCAACTTGCTCAAGAATTCAAAGAGTTTTTTCCTGATAATGCAGTTCACTATTTTGTATCATATTATGATTATTATCAACCAGAAGCTTATGTAGCAAAAACAGATACTTATATAGAAAAAGAAGCTACAATAAACGAAGAAATAGACAGATTAAGACATGCAGCAACTAAAGATTTACTTACTAGAAAAGATGTAATAATAGTTGCAAGTGTCAGTTGTATTTATGGTATTTGAGATATAGACCTTTACACTGAGCAAGTTTTTGAAATAAAAGTTTGAGAAGAGTATGAAATAGAAGATTTACTGAGTAAATTAGTTATGATGCAATTTAAAAGAGCTTGAGCAGATTTCAAACCTTGAAATTTTGTTATACATTGAGATACTTTAGAAATATTTCCACCTAGTGATGAGGCAGTTTATACAATAGAATTTTGGTGAAATGAGGTTAGCCAAATTACAAGAAGGAATTATTTAACAGGAGAAATTTATGATTATATGAAAACAATAGAGATTTTTCCAGCTAAACATACAGTTACAACAAAAGATAGAATAGAAAAAATAATTCCAAGCATAAAGCAAGAACTAGAAGAAAGACTAGAATATCTAAAAGAAATATGAGATGTATTAAAATATGAAAGATTAAAAACAAAAGTAGAATATGATATAGAAATGCTACAAGAAGTAGGCTATGTAAATGGTATAGAAAATTACTCTAGATACCTTGATTGAAGGGAAGAATGAGAACCACCAGCAACACTTATGGATTATTTTAAGTGAGATTATATTTGTTTTGTTGATGAATCTCATATGACACTAAGCCAAATATGATGAATGTATGCTTGAGATAGAGCAAGAAAAGAAAATCTAGTTTGAAATTGATTTAGATTGCCTTCAGCTATGGATAACAGACCTTTAAAGTTTGATGAATTTGAATGAAAGTTAAATCAAGTAGTTTGTGTTTCTGCTACACCTTGAAAAATAGAAATAGATAAAAGCTGTAAAAATTCAGAAGTATTTTTTGAATTTGATCCTAAAGAATGAAAAAAATGGCAACCAAACGAAGATTATAGAGTAATTCCTCAAGTTATTAGACCAACTTGATTACTTGATCCAATTATAGAGATAAGAAATATGGAGTTTATGATAGATGATATTATGACTCATATAACAGAAATAGTAGAAAACAATGAAAGAATGTTAATTACAACAGTAACAAAAAGATCAAGTGAAGAATTAACAGATTATTTACTTGATAATTGAATAAAAGTAAAATATTTACATAGTGAAGTTGAAACATTAGAAAGAATAGAAATATTAAAAGAGTTAAGAGAATGAAAAATAGATGTAATTGTTTGAGTAAACCTTTTAAGAGAATGACTTGATTTGCCAGAAGTTTCAAAAATTGCCATACTTGATGCTGATAAGCAATGATTTCTAAGAAGTGAATCATCTCTTATTCAAATTATATGAAGAGCAGCTAGAAATAGTAAATGAAAAGTTTATATGTATGTTGAGAGAAGAAAAACAATCCCCCTATCCCAACCTTTCCCCCCAAGGGAGAAAGGAGTAGAAAATTTTCTAGTTCCCTCTCCATTGGGTGGAGGGTTAGGGAGGGGGATTAAGGAATTAGATCATCCTTGTTATTGAAAATTATATAAAGAAGATAATTGAAAATATGTTAATGGGGATTGACTAGTAATCTCAAATGCAATGAAAAAAGCTATAGATCTAACTTATTATAGAAGATGAATTCAAAATGAATATAACATAGTTAATAATATAAATCCTGAAACAATTTTTAGCACGATAAAGAGCTCATGAATAAAGAAAAAAGATAAAGATTTTTCTATAGTATTAGCTAAAGATATAAAAAGAGAAATTGCTAGATTAGAGCTAGAAATGGATATAGCATCATCAAATCTTGAATATGAAAAAGCAGCAGAATTTAGGGACAGAATTATAGCTTTGAAAAATAAAAAAAAGAGATAAAAAAAGAAAATTATTTTTAATATAATTTTCTATTGATTAAATAAAAAAACAACATATAACAATCTTTGGTTAAAAGGAGGAAACCAAATACCGTTATATGCCAAGTGTTATTTTACTATAAAAATTAATATTTTACAAATTTTTTTTGTAATAATTTATAAAAATATGTTGATAATAAATTTGAATCAGGATAAATCTAATCTAAATAATTATTTATCTACAACAATACTAAAAAAAATAGATGAGCATTTAGAGAAAAAACAAAAAATCATATTATACTTGAATAAAAGGGGAGAATATAATAGCCTTATTTGTCGTGATTGCCAAAAACTTTATAAATGTATTAACTGTGATAATTCTTTAACTGTTCATAAATTTCCACCAAAAATAATTTGTCATCTTTGTTGATATAATGAAGAAATTCCATCAAGTTGTATTTATTGTAAAAGCAAAAACCTAGAAAAAATATGAGTCTGAACCCAGCAAATAGAGATTTTATTGAATAAGTATTTAGAAAATAAATACAAAGTTTTTCGTCTTGATACAGATAATATAAAAACAAAAAATGATAAAGAATTAGTTTTAAGTAATTTGGATAATGCTGATATAATAATATGAACAAAAATGGTGACAACAGGTTTTAATTTTAAAAAAGTTGGTCTTATTTGAGTAATATTATTAGAACAAGAGTTACAAATCCCAAAATATAATACTGAAGAAAAAGTTTATTCAAATATAAAGCAATTAATTTGAAGATGAAATAGAAAATGACAAACAACAGATATAGTTATTCAAACTTTTATTCCAGAAAATGATATAATAAAAACATTAAGTGTATGAAATTACAAAGATTTTTTTCAAAAAACCTTAGAAGAAAGAAAAATTTTTTGATACCCACCATTCTTAGAATTAGCTATTTTAGAATACAGAAGTAAAGACAAAGAAAAGGCTTTAAATTTCGTTTTAAATTTAAAAAACAAATTAGATATAGAAAATAAGGAAAAAAAAGTGGAAATAATTTTAAATCCACAATATTCAAAAAAATATAACCAATATTATTATAAAATAATTCTTAAATCAAAAAATAATATAAGAGAGTTTTTAAAGTGTATAAAAAATGAAATAATGAGAAATAAGGAATTAGTTGTAATATTTGACACTTAAAAAAAACCAATATTTTACAAAGTATTGGTTTTTTTAACTTTTTAAAATAATTAATTAAAAAGTTCAAGAAACTATGAAATTAATTGTATCTCTATAACTTCAACCTGGTGTTTGAGCATCTATTTTTGCTGAAACTTCAAATTTAACATCATCAGTACCTGTTGCTTGTTCTGGCTTATTAGTTGTGTAGATAGTTTGAGATGTGCTATTAGATATTTCAGTTGATAATGAAGAAGCTCTAGTATATCAAACAACCGTTGAATCTAGTGCTCAACTTAAAGAAGATGTAAACTTATAACTTTCTGCTACTCAATCTGCAACCAAATTATTGATTTGAATTGCATTATTAGTAGTATTAGTTAATCAACCACTATTTGATTTAGCCGTTACTACAACTCATCAAACGGCATTAGTTCATATTTCTAATCATAAACTTCAAGTTGAATATGTTGAACTATTCAAAACTCAAAGATCTATGGATCAAGCAGATAAAGACATATTTAATGTAGGTGTAACAGTTGCTGTTACAACTATTCAAGAAACAGCTCAAGATGCTGTTCAAGGAAAATTTCAATCCCACATGATTGCGGAATTAAATGCTCAACTTCATGTTACAGATCATGTACCAATTTGACTAGATGCAGCGAATGTATCACTAAATGGTGCTGAAATTAAAGCAGATATAGCAATTCATGCTAATGCTTTTTTTATTTTTGTTTTTGCTATCATAAAGTATAGTAATATTATAATATAATAATTATAAAACACATAACAAGTCTTCCTAGGTTAAGATTTGTTATGTATATTATAACTGAACAATTTTAGCACAATAAAAAATGATTGTCAAATATTTGATAATCATTTTTTATTATTTTATTTAAATTATCTTAATTTAAATAACTTCATGCAAATTTATTAGTTAATCTAACAAATTCTCAAATATTTTCTAGTTCTCATCATTCAAGTAAAATAGCTTGGTTATAAGCATATTTAACCATTTCTTTTAACTTTTCTGATTTTAAATCATGATCAAATTCTGATTTTAACATACTAACTAAATTTGTATTTGGATTTAATTCAAGAATTCTTTTTTGAGAAGGAATTGATTGTCACATAGCTTTCATCATTTTTTCCATTTGAGGAGTTAATCATCAAGTTGATGTTTTCAATGCTCATATAGATTCTCACAAATTTTTATTTAACTCAACTTTTTCTATTTTTTCACTTCAAATAGTATTTTTAACAAGTTCTAGAAAATCTTTATAATCAGATTTCGTTTTTTCTATTTTTTCTTTTTCTTCTTGAGTTTCTTCTTCTAAAACTATATCTCAAGAAGTAACAGATTTTAGATTATTTCACTTATATGAAGCTAAAGATTGAACTATCCACTCATCAATAGGATCAGTTAACAATAAAACATCTACTTTATTTTTTCTAAATTGTTCTAAGTAAGGACTAGCCAAAACTTCTCATTTAGTTTTTCAAGTTATATAGTATATTGTTTTAGTTTCTTTATTATCGTGATTATGTTCGTGTTCTTCACAATGTCATTCAGAGCAACTATCATCTTCTTTATTATTAGATTTAACTTTTTCTAAGTATTCATCTAGTATAATTTCTTTGTTTTCTAGCATAGAGTTAAATTTAATAACTCATGCTATTTCTTCTTTTAATTCAAAATCATAATAAATTCATTCCTTTAGTATCTCTCCATAGTTATCAAGAAATTTATTGTATTCCTCTGGTTTTTTAGTCATTAGGTTATTTAACTCTCAAAGGACTTTTTTCACTAAACCTTTTTGTATTTTTTGAGTAACAAGATTTGATTGAAGAATTTCTCTACTTACATTTAATGGTAAATCTGTAGTTTCTACAACTCATGAAACAAACCTAAGCCAAACTGGAAGTAATTCCTTTGCATTTTCTATAATCAAAACATTTTGTACATAAAGTTTTGGTCAATAATCTTTGCTAGAGTCTCTTGGGTCCCTAAACATATTTTTTTCTTTTGGTATAAAAAGAATAGATTTATAACTAACACTTCATTCTGCATTTGTATGTATATTTCAAAGCGGCTCATTAAAATCCATAGAAATATTCTTATAAAATTCATTATAATCTTCTGATTTAATTTCTGATTTTGATTTTTTCCAAATAGGTTTAGTCTCATTTATTTGTTCCATTTTTAACTCTTGACCTTTTTTTTCTTCTGTTTCATGTTCTTTCATCATTATTGGAACTCATATATAATTAGAATATTTCTTTACTAATTCTTTGATTTTCCAGTCTTCTAAAAGTTCTTTATTTGCTTCATCTATAAATAATCTAACTATTGTTCATCTTGTTGTTTTATCTGACGGAACCACATCATATTCAGTTTTTCAATCACTTATCCATTTATATGCTTTGTCATCAAGAGCTGATTTACTTTCTAATTCAACTTTATCACAAACCATAAAAGTACTATAGAATCAAACTCAAAATTGTCATATTAAATTGTGTTCTCAATCTTCTTTTGCTTTTTTTAATTTTTCTAAAAAATCTTTTGTTCAAGATTTTGCTATTGTTCAAATATTTTTATGTAACTCTTCTTCAGTCATTCAAATACCATTATCTTCTATTTCAATTATATTTTTTTCTTTATCTAATCTAATTTTTATTTCAAAAATATTATCATCTCATAAAAAAGTAGTATCTGTGATTGATTTAAGTCTAGCTTTATCAATTGCATCAGATGCATTAGAAATAACTTCTCTTAAAAATATTTCTTTGTTAGAATAAATAGAATGTGTTAATAATTCTAAAACTTTTCAAGTTTCTGCTTCAAAGTTATGTTTTGCCATATTTTATAATTTTAGTTTTTAAAATAGCACTTATTTTAAATAAGTGCTAATATATTATTTATTTATAAATATAAGTCAAGCCTTATTTAATATAATCTTTAACTTGCTTTTTTTTAATTTTTTCATAAATTATTAAACAATTATTTTAAATATTAAATTTTTAATATGAAGGTTGTTAAAAATAGAAACACTTATTTTGCGATTTTTTGAACTTTATTTGTTTTATCATTATTTTTTTTATTCTGAATGAAATTAAATTTATGAATAGATATGACTGGATGAGTAAGTATGGACTATACTTACAAAAACATAGATTTTGATAAAGTTGATAAAGAAATAATAGATAAATCTAAACTAGTTGTGTATGAAGGAAAACAAATTATAAATAATACAAATATTTATAAAGTTACTTGAAAAAATGAATTAGTAGTTGTTGCTTGATTTGATTCAAATATAGAAGCTAAAAAACTAGATGAATTAAAAGTAAATTTTAAAAAAGATGTTTTTGATATACTACAAAAAGAAGATTCATCAGTTATAGAAAATAGCTATGTAAATATTTGAAAAAGTTTTTGAGATTATATAAAAAATACAGCTTATTTAACTCTTGCTATTGCCATAATAGCTATAGCACTTTATGTAGCTTGGGCTTTCTCTGGTGTTGTTTGATGAATAAGTGCTTTTTCATTCTGAAGTGTAACAATAATCACATTGTTTCATGATGTTATAACTGCTGCTTGATTCTATGTTGCTACATCTGATATGTTTCCTCAATTTAAAGTTGATACTTTTTTTATAACAGCTCTTTTAACTATTTTAGGTTATTCAATTAATGATACAATAGTTGTTTTTGATAGAATTAGATCTAATCTAAAGGAAATAACAAAAAGTAAAAAAACTCTAGAAGAAGTTATAGATATATCTGTAACTGAAACATTAAGAAGAAGTTTACTTACTCCTTTAACAGTTATATTTGTACTTGTTTCAATATTGATATTCTGACCTGATACAATTAAGTGATTTACTCTTGTAATGCTTTACTGAACTGTAATATGAACATTTAGTTCTATATATATAGCATCTCCTTTACTTTATGAAATGAATAAAAATAAAAAATTAGAATATGTAGAGAAGAAAAAAATAATAGATTATGACAAAGTAGTAGTTTAAAAAGAGTTGATTATTAAAAAATAATCAACTCTTTTTTTTAAAACTTTAAACTAATAGCCATTCTAAGTTCCATTTTTCAATTTCATAAATTCCGTTCCAAAAAGTAATAATTATCAATATCATAGTTGAATTGTTCTAAAGCAAGTTCAAGGTTACTATCTGTTATAGGTAAATAACTAACATTAGTTATAAATTTTTTTTGCGAATTTATCTCTAAGTAGTTATTAGTTACTTTATAAAAAGTCTTTATTTTTTTTAATTTTTCTATTGTTATTTTTTCATTATATGATAATCAATTTTTTTCTCTAAAAATATATGGTTTTAGAAGCACTAATCAAGAGTTTTTATACTTTGAAACTAAAGACGATATATTTTTTTTAACTATATTTTTTCTATAGTCTAATGTAGTTTTTTTGAGACTAGCAGGAGTAAATCAATAATCATATCTATTTGTATAAAAAATATCTTTACTTAATTTATAATATTTATATTCCTCAAACTTTTTAGCCCTATTTAATCAAACTGGATCATCAAAAGTAGGATCATAATAATAATTTCAAATTTTAACCCAAGCATGTCATATAGTTGGAAAATCTTGTGCATCAATTACATCTCACTTAATAACATCTACATCATCTATTCAGGCAAAACTTAACATATATAAAAATAATATTGTATATCAAGAGCAAACTCATGACTTATTTTTATATGTATCTATTCAAGAAAATATTTTTTTATCAGTAAAACTTATTTTTTCAGTATAAGATATATTTTCAAGTATCCATGAATAAATTTTTTTTATTTTTTCATCTTTTTCTAATCAATTTGTCAGATTTAAAACTTCTTTTTTTAATTTTTTAAAACTTTCGTCATAATCTTCAACATTTCTATCTTTAAATCAAGGTGAAGAAACATCATCAGCTAACTCTTTTAAAAAGTTATATTTTCAAATTAATCAGTAAATTATATTAGAACTTATAAGTTTAACTTTTTTATAATCTTTTATGAAAGAATATTTTCAATCTTCTGTTTTATAAAAAATAAAATTTGATAAATCTCATGTAAGTTTCGTATATAATCAATAAGCTTCATCTGGAAAATAAAGTGAATTACTAAAAATATAACCATAGTAAACTCAATTTTCAAGTAAATACTTTGAATTACTTGTAATATATCATTTTGTATATTTACTAATCTGAGAATATGGAATTTTAGTTTCAAAATCATAGTTTTCCACAAATATAAAATCATTTGTTCAAGATTTATTTACTATAAATCATTTTTTATTTTTAAAGAAATTATAATCGTCTCAATTTATATTATAATATTTAGTAAAAATAATCCTTTTTATATTATTTCATTCGACAAATTCAAAATCTTTATTTGTTACTAAAATATTTCTATCTCAAGAAATGTAATTATAAATAAAGCTATCATTTCCTGGAAGTAATAGAGAATTCTTTAAATTATTTATTTTTAAAATCTCTATTGTTTTTTGCTTTTCATCATTTCTATCATTTTCATATTTTTGATTAAATATTTTTTCTTGTACATTATCAGTTGAAGATATAGCAAAAGAATAATTATTATAAAGTAATAAAAAAATAAAAAATAAAATTTTAATTTTTTTCATAAAAATTAGTTATGGATTAATTATTTTAAAAATAGGAATACAATTTTGCATTCCATATTTTCATTATCTTAAAGACTTTTTGCTTTATCTAACTGATTATCAATTCATTTTTTAAAATCTTCTATATTTAATTCTAATTCAATATCTGGCTTAATTCAAACTTTATCAATTCAAGTTTGAGTTTTTCAAGTAAACCATTTAGCTATTGTATATTTTAAAGAAGATCAATCTCTATAAGCCCTAATAGTTTGAACAGATCATTTTCAATAAGAATTTTCTCATATAATAACTGAATTTTTAAAATAATCTTTTATTGTTCAAATCATTATTTCTGAAGCTGAAGCAGTTCAAGAATTTTGTAGAATAATCAACTTGTATTTATTAAAATCTATTAAATCATATCACATTGAATAAGAAGTTTCATCATTTCAAATATATTTTACTACGGCTGTTGGTTCATCTTTTGGAACAAAATATCAAAGCATATCCGTAACAGATGCTAAATAACCTCAACCATTATTTCTTAAATCTATTATTACTTTTTTCACATTAGATTTTGTCTTTAATTCTTCTAATGATTTTTTAAAATCAGTCAAAACATGATCTCAAAAACTTCTTATTTGAATATAAAAGGTATCATCTGATAAATTTTTATATTCTACATCTTTTACTGTTATTTTATCTCTTATAACTTCTATATCAGAAATCTTTCAATCCCTATTTATTGTCAAAATAACTTTGGTTCAAGCTGGTCATTTTATCCAAGAAATTACTTCGCTTATACTATTTTCTTTTTTAATTTCTTTTCAATCAATTTTCAAAACTATATCTCATCCCTTAAGTCATGCTTTTTCCGAAGGAGTTCAAGCAATTGGAGTTACAATCTTTAAAACTCAAGGAGTTTCCATATCCACATAAGATCATATTCACTCATACTCTCAACTTAAAGCATCGTAAAAGTCTTTGCTTTCAGTTGGAGGAAAATATACAGTAAATTTATCTCAAATTGAATTTGTTAATCATTCAATTGCTCATTCTACATACTTAACTTCGTCTATTTTATCCTTATCATAATGTTCTTTAAGTAAAGTACTATAAACATCTTTAAAAATCTCTTTTTTTTCTTGAAGCTTATAATTATTAGTTTGTTCTGTTAATAGTTCTTTATTTTGTTTTAATATTGCTTCCTGAGAATATTTAATAACTTTATCCAAATCATCTTTTACTACATTTCTTTTTAACAATGCCTCCTTTTGAGTACCATCTAAAATTATTGTTCAAAATACTTTTTCAGCAAGTTTATAAAACCCATAAGCATTAAAATCTGAATCTTTATTTATTTTTACAGGTAGATTTTTTATTAAATCAAAGTAAACTAATTTTTGAAGAGAATCATATAAATCATTTCAATCTGTATTTTTTACATCAACAAACTTCAAATCTATATATTTATAACTTTCTGGTATTATTTTATTAATATTATCTCAAAAGAATTTAAAAACCTCTTCTCTTTTTAAATTAACATTTTTATTATCTTGTATAATTTCTCAAGAACCAAAGTTTATTATTGGATTAATTTCATTACTTACAATTTCTTCATTATCTCAATAAGATATATTATTTATACCTAAAATACTAATAAATATTAATAAAAACACATAATTTCTTTTCATCTTTTAATTATTTAATAAATAAGTTTTTTGTATTGTAAACAAAAAAAAATAAAAATCTATAAATTTTTATTTTTTATCTTGATTATTTTAATTTTTAGTGTTTTATAAATTTCAAATTTTATGAGTAGTTCAAAATAATAAATCTAAACCTCAAAATGGATATACAGCTCAATAAAAAATTAATAACATTCCTATAAATATTAATATAACATATGTTCATCATCTTCACAACCGTTTTTCAGCCCAAAACCACTCTCCGGTCCATCATTTAACTGTTCTTCTGTATTTTATTATAACATATCACATAGATATGAAAAATACTACATAAAATAATTTTGCAATAAATGTAAGCATAGTTTAGTTTAAATGTTTGGTGGATCCTCCGGGGCTCGAACCCGGGACCTCATCCTTAAGAGGGATTTGCTCTACCAACTGAGCTAAGAATCCAAATATTTTAAATTTTTTGTAGTTTACAAATAAACTATGAAAAATCAAATATTTTTGTTTTTAAAGCTTGACTTAAGAAATATTATATTTTTAAGTATAAAAAACTGTATCCAAATCTATACTAACTTTTTGTCAGTAATTGTAGTATGGTTCATTAAATCAAGTTTTATCTATTGTTCAGACTTCATCTTTTGTTTCATTTGTTACAAGAATTTTATTGTCTCTATAAACAAATATTTTAGTTCAATCAGAAGTTATATTAATGTCTTCTGGCAATAATATTCAAATAGGATTCTCATCAAGCAATTTTTTTAAAGCTCTATAATCATTTTTATTCCTAACTCAATATCAATCTCTTAAAATATTTAACAATGCTCTTTTGAAATCTTTTTCATCTAAATCTCAATAATTTTTATTCTTAAAATAATTATGTAAAAATCATCTAGTTGATGTAAGATAATATTCATTTTCAGAATAATCATCTTCCAATATATCTTCTTCCAAATCCATCATTTGTAAATAATAAAAATATAATATAGAGATATGTTAGCATAAAGTTTAAAAAAATACAAAAAATTAATTAAATTTTTTGTATTTTTTTAATTAGTTTAGTTTTTAAAACTGTTCATTTAACTTAATTTTGCTTTGATAAAACATTCTACTGCTACTAACTCAAAATCTTTGAGCAGCAATTCTATCAATTCACATGCCAAATGCAAATCATGAATATTCTAAAGGATCAATATTCACTCATTCCAAAACTGTTGGGTGAACCATTCAAGCTCAAAGTAATTCCACCCATCAACTTCAAGAACACATTCTACAATCTCATCACTTTCAAGAACAAATTTGGCAAGTTATATCTATTTCTGCACTTGGTTCAGTAAAGGGAAATATTGATGGTCTAAATCTTAACTCAGTTTTTTCTCATAATAATTTTTTCATAACGGTATTAAGAGTCCATTTTAAATCACCAAATGTTACTCATTTTCAAACAACTAATCATTCTAATTGATAAAAATTACAAGTATGTCTTGCATCCTCTTGTTCGTATCTAAAAACTCTTCAAGGAACTATTATTTTTATAGGAAGTTCTCATTTTAACATTGTTCTTATTTGAACTGGTGAAGTATGAGTTCTAAGTAAATTTCTATTATTTTCATCTTTATTAAGAGTTTCATCTATCCAAAAAGTATCCCAAACATCACGAGCAGGATGATTATCAGGAATATTTAATTTATCAAAATTATGTAATTCATCTTCTATTTGAGGTCAATCTTCAACCTTAAATCATAGAGAAATAAATATATCTTCAATTAATTTACTAGTTATACTTATAGGATGATAATGTCAAAGATTATCTGAAGAATAATTTAGAGTAACATCTATTTTTTCTTCTTCATCTAATTTTATATACTGGTTATTTTCTATTTCTATCTCTTTTTCTTTAATTTGGTTTTCTATAAAAATCTTAACATTGTTAGCTTCAACTCAGATAATTTTTTTATCTTCATTAGACAAATCTTTTATTCATTTAAGAATTTCTTTTAACTGTCAATTTTTTCATAAAAAATCACTTTCTATATGTTTTAATTCTTCATAAGTATTTACTAATTTTATAGATTTTATAAAGTTTTCTTGTAATTTTTTTATTTTATTTATCATTTTTGATTGTAATTTTTTAAATATTAATTGTTTTTTAAACAAGTTCAATACCGATTAACCCCAGATACAGGACTATAAATTGTAGCTGAAACTCTATCTGAACTACCTATAACAGAACAGTTAGAATTGCCACAAGTACAATAAATATATGTTCAAAAGGTATATCATCACGATGTATTTTGTTGGTTATTGAAAACATTAGAATAAATATTAGACTTGTTTAAGATTAAAAAGCCAAGTGAAAATTCCATAAAGAACAAGCTAATTCCATAACAATATTATTGAATTTTTCACACTTATTTCTAAAAATCTGTGTAACAGCTCAAAATCTTTT
>Ga0172373_10001199_pt1 | contig 42136 bp, 33 predicted proteins | sample Lak10m_2_FD_114546 | JGI IMG/M metagenome (GOLD analysis project Ga0172373, IMG submission 114546) | Freshwater microbial communities from Kabuno Bay, South-Kivu, Congo - kab_092012_10m | ecosystem: Environmental > Aquatic > Freshwater > Lake | place: Democratic Republic of the Congo... | reverse complement strand
TTTGCCGCCAAATCCGGCCACCTTTGTGATCGCTGCTGTCAGCGTGGTCTTGCCATGATCAATATGTCCCATGGTCCCGACGTTTAGATGCGGTTTGCTTCTATCAAATTTTTCCTTCGCCATTTTCCGGTCTCCTTATATATAGTTACAAGAATGCTTTTCAGCAACTGAGCCCTCAACGAGATTTGAACTCGTGACCTCACCCTTACCAAGGGTGTGCTCTGCCAACTGAGCTATGAGGGCTTAACGTGCTGTTTCCCTATTCGGGAGCACCAGCAAAATTGCTGGTACAGGTGGGCAGTGAAGGATTCGAACCTCCGAAGTCTTCTGACAACTGATTTACAGTCAGTCCCCTTTGGCCACTTGGGTAACTGCCCTTGCTAAATTGTTACTCGATCACCAAGCCTGTTCAACCAGCGACCTTGAGCCGACAACGAGAATTGAACTCGTAACCTTCCGCTTACAAGGCGGATGCTCTGCCGATTGAGCTATGTCGGCGAGGGATTAAGCAGAGCGATTATACCAAAACAACTCACATCGTCAAGCAAATTCACAGCAATGAAGTTAATATAGAAGATGGAAAATCACCCCTTGACATTCAGTAATACTGGCAGTATTATTAGAACAGGTGTTCTAATAATGGATGAAACAACCCGTTTTGACATAATGATCGAGTCTTTAGTTGAGCTGACACAACAGGATCAGGCGCATCAAACTCCGCCCGCACCTGATCTACCAACGTTGAGGTCAGTCCTCGCTGATGCATCCCCCCTGCCGCGCGAGGCACTCTTTCTCGGCCTGGCAGATGATGGCCTGCCTGTTCTTCTTAACCTGTATGACCCTACTCCTGGTCCATTACTCATTACTGGCGACCAAGGCAGCGGAAAGACAAGGCTCTTGCAAACCGCCGCCCGTGCAACAGATCTATTGCACACGCCATCCGAAATAAGGTATGTTGTTATTACACCTTACCCAAAAGAGTGGAACTTCTTTAAAGAAAATCAAAATAATGCCGGGATATACTCCGCACAAAACAGCAATGCAGAAGAACTTTTGCGATCCCTAGTGACATGGACACATAACAACAAAGGTGAGGAGCAATCTGTTCTTTTATTGATCGACAATATCGAATCGGTCATCAAGTTAAATCAACAAGTGGAACAAAATCTGCGCTGGCTGCTTGCGCGTGGACCCAGCCGCCACGTGTGGCCCATCGTCACTTTGAATGCGGCCCGCGCGTTTGAACTAAGAGAATGGATGAGCTTCTTCAACACACGGCTCTTTGGTCACGTGGAAAACCTGGAAGAATCCACCTTTATTACTGGAAATTCAAAACACACACTTAACCACTTAATGGCCGGCTCCCAATTTGCCCTGCTTGAGGGCAATGAATTACTCAACTTCTGGAATCCGATATCAGACTAGTTGAGAGAAAAGGCAAAGCTCATGCACACTGGAATGTTATGGTTTGACGATGACCCGCGCACAACGCTGAGTGTAAAGATCCAGAAAGCAATGGAATATTACAGCAAAAAATTCGGACGCGTCCCGGACTTATGTCTTGTACACCCAAGCATGCTGGAAAGTGGGCAGAAGCAATTTGAACTGGGCAAGTTGATCATTCGCCCCTATCGGCCTGTTATGCCAGGCCATCTTTGGATCGGCGTTGAGGACCAGAAATAAGATTGAGACGTGGTGACGACTCAGACTCCGAGTCATCCTTCGCCAAACACCATAGCTCACATGTCCTTACGAACATCCCGCGGAACTGGCCCGCGGGATGTGTTTATTAACCTGTTGCAACCACAAAAGCAATCGCCTGACTATCTGTATGACTTAGGCTCACAGCCCAATTTGCCAGTCCCAATTCTTTTGCCAGCTTCTCCCCTTCTCCATGCAAAACCAAATACGGAGCCTTGTTTTCGTCGGATCTGATTTCAATATCCAGCCAACTGACATCGCCAATCCCACAGCCCAACGCTTTCGATGCAGCTTCCTTCGCCGCGAATCTGGCGGCCAGCGAAGGGATGCGCCCATTACAGTCACGCTGTTCCGCCCCGGTAAAAATGCGGGAAACAAAACGATCTCCATGCCGCTCGACAGCATCACGGATTCGGTCGATATTGATCAAGTCAACGCCTGTTCGTAAAATCATTTTCAAAAATAAAAATTAAGGTCCCGCAGTGGAAATGACCAGGCGATCAGGGTCAATGTATTTTCGCGCCGTTTCAAGCACCTCATCGCGAGTGACAGCGCGGACCATGCTCTCGTACCGCTGGTAATAGTCCATTCCAAGATCGAAGCGATGAATATTCAACAGTGCGCTCACGATACCGCTATTTGATTCCAACGAAAGCGGCAGTCGCCCAATGTAATTTTCCTGACTGTCGGAAAGCTCGGCTTTTGTCACACCACTTTTTACGAAGCGGCGCAACTCCTTATCGATCAGGTCGATCGCCTTTTTCAAATTGGATGGATTGACTCCCGCAGCCACATCCCACCTGCCCGGGCCTGTTCCCGAATCCAACGCGGAGTACGCATAATACGCCAGCCCCGATTTTTCACGCACCACATCGCCAATGCGCCCCATCATGCCAAACTGCCCAAGCACCGAATTCCCCAAAGATGCGGACAAGAATTCCGGGTCTTTGCGGCTCGGACCAACCGACCCCATAAGAAGATCCGTTTGAGATTTGCCTGCAATCGTGTGGTGACGTTTCATAGGTTTTCGAACAGGTTTATGCGGAGGAAGAAGCGGCGCATCTACCTGACCTGGAACCTGCCAGCCGCCAAGAAACTTTTCCGCCACCTCGACAGCTTTCTTCGGGTGGATCGCCCCCACGATTGAAATGACCATACCTCTCGGTCCGAAATGGAGGCGATGAAATTCTTGCAGATCCTTCCGCGTAATGGACTGGACCGTCTCGGGATATCCATCGCTCGGACGGCTGTAGGGATGTCCATCGAATAACATTTGATCGAAAGCCATATCCGCCATTTCAGAGGTATCCTGCGAACGCATGGCAAGCCCTGTGAGGAATTGAGCCCGCAGCCTTTTGATCTCATCTTTTGGAAAGGCAGGCGATTGCAAAGACTCGGAAAGCAATTTGAACATGAGCGGCAAATCTTCCACGAGGGAGCGCCCGCCAAAACTTGTGTTGTGAACGCCTGAGTCAAAGCCGAGGCTTGCGCCCACAGACTCGAGTTCATTGTAGATCGCGTCAAAACTGCGGGTTTTCGTGCCGCGCATCAAGGATGATGCAACAAAATCCGCGAGCCCTAATTTTTCATCGCTTTCAAAGATCGCACCAGCAGGAAGATACCCGCCGACACTGACAGACGGGCTATTGAAATTGGAACGTGCCAGAACTGTGATGCCATTAGAAAGAACAGCTTTATGAATATCCTTCGGACCGGGCAGGGATGGTGTTGTAATCAGTTTCGCCATGTTAACCGCCCTTGCCTTTCGGGATATAGGTGCCAATGACCCGATTGCGGGGCTGGAAATATTTCCGCGCCACGCGCTGCACATCTTTTGGTGTGATCCTGGCGAGCTTATTCAAATACGTTGTAAACCATTCATAATTGGAGAACATGGCGGTATAGCCCATCCAGAATGCCTGATGGGTGATGTTCTCGCTTCCATAAGCAAAGACCGCCCGCGCCTGTTTGACTGCGCGTTTTATCTCGTCGGTGTTCACTAATTCATCCTGCAATTTTTTGATCTCGGCATCCAATACCGCAATGGCCTCTTCAAGTTTGCGTTCGGGATGGACGGTAATGGCGATGCGATACAGATAAGGGTCAATGGAAGCATCTGACCAGCCAGAGGCATCTACGGCGTAGCCTTTATCCACGAGGGCACGATAAAGGCGGGATGTTTTATAGGAAAGACCGCTCGCACCATTAAGCAGACTGTCAAAGACTTGCAAGGGGAAATAATCCGGGTCGGTGGCGCTGGGGAAATGATAGGCGATCTGAATAAAGGTGGTTTCACCGGGACCTTCCACAGAAAAGCGGATCTCGCCATTTTGCGGCGGTTCGGGGCGCGCAAGCCGCGGTGGAGTTGGTCCCTTGGGAATCGGACCAAACAATTCCTTTACGCGCTTCAGCATGGACTTTGTTTCAAAATCGCCTGCGATCGCCAACACGGCGTTGTTCGGCACATAATAGGTGCGGTAGTGGGAGTACAAGTCATTGCGGGTAATGGTGAGTAAGTCTGCCATATCACCGATGATCTCATGGTGATATGGATGCACACGGAAGGCGTAATTTTGCATTGCCTCGCTCAACTTGAACATGGGCTCGTTCTCGCTCCCCTCCCGTTCCGAAATGATGACCGTGCGCTCGGAGGCGACTTCTTTGGGGTCAAAGATGCTGTTCGTCATACGGTCTGCTTCAAGACGCAGGGCCAGGTCAATCTTGTCTGCGGGCATGGTCTCAAAGTAGCGAGTGGAATCATGCGAAGTAGACGCGTTCCAGCGGCCGCCTTCGCGTGAGATGGCTTTATCCAGCATGTTCGCGGGGAATTGCTTCGTCCCCTTAAACTGCATATGCTCTGTCCAATGGGAAATGCCTGTCTTGCCGGTGGGTTCATCCCGTGAGCCGACGCGGTACCAGATCCATGAGGAAATGATGGGGGCCGTATGAATCTCTTTGAGCATGACCTTCATGCCGTTTTTCAGGATGACCTGTGTGATCAGATTTGACATGTATCTCCAATAAAATACCCGAGCTGGAAAAATCGAAAAAATTAATAACGAATTTCGGATTTGATGTTTTCGAATACCAGAAAGTCTATGGTGTTGTGGTGCAGATCGGCTGCCCGTTTAGGTTCAGTGCGCCTGCATCGATCAGACAATAAACGGGCTTTAGGACATCCTGCAAGCCTGTGAATGGTTCATGCAATTGGGTCTGGTCGAGCGGGATATCTACGGGCACGTTGAGGGTTACAGGGACGGTAGTGTCCACGGGGACGGTCAAGTTTAGCAAAATGGGCAGAGTGGTCCCTGAAGGCAGAACAATGGTTGTATTGGCGCGAGAGATATTCAATCCGCCGGTGTTGACGGTGACGAGGGCATTGGTAATGGTCACATTCTCACTAAGAACAACATTGGTCTGCTGGTTGAGCTGCAGGTCAAACTTCACAGGGATGGTTGTGGCAACCCCAATATTGGTAGTGATGTGAGCGCGGTCCATCTTCTCGAAATTGCCATACAAGCCGCTTAACAGCCCCGTTCCCATGTTTAACATGGCAGAGACGCTTAAGCCCAGCTTGGTGATGCTCATTGCAAGAATAAGCAGTATGATAATCAATATAACATTGATGGTAAGAGAAAGCACGCTCGCCACGTTCCATAAAGGAGGCCCAAAGATGAAAGTGCCGCCCCTCGGAGCGGGATCAGATTTCCGCTTGGGTGGAGAAGCGGGTTTATTTTTAGGCAGTTGAGCGACCGAAGCAACGGGTTTCTCCGGGATCGGTGTCTCTTTTACAGCGGTGCTTTTCACAAGAGATGCTTTATTAGTATTTTTTTGAGGCAGGCGATTCAGTGGATTCGCGTTCCCCAGAAGCGTGCGAAATTTTTTACCGGGATCATCTTTGGGTTCAGTGTTCATGGTGCCTCCTGTATAAAAACGCCGGTCTATGATGGCTTGGGTCAATATTAGCACAGATACAACCGTGCAACTATTTTGATTTTCGGTGATCTCTTACCAAAAGCTAATGAAAGTACGGGTAACTTTTTCAAAACCCGTACGACTGGTAGGATGCCGATTTTATAACAAGAATATGTGTATTCGGCTGCACGTCTTGCTGAATGTGTAAATTCAAAATATAATCGCACAGTTTTTGTCTTATTTACGGAGGCGTATGAGCAACACAAATTATTTAGTAGCAGTAATTGGCGCTGGCCCTGCAGGCCTGTTTGGCGCACGCGAACTGGCAAGCCAGGGCGCGCACGTGACAATTTTTAATCGTGATATCAAACCCGGCGGACTTGCAGAATATGGGATCTACCCTGAAAAGCATTCGATGAAAGAAGGATTGCGCAAGCAGTTCCGCCAGACGCTTGATATGGAAAACATCGATTATTACGGCAATGTTTCCATTGGCACGAATGGCGACCTTACGCTTGATGAACTTCGCGCGCTGGGTTTTGATGCGGTGCTGGTTTCGGCTGGTGCGCAAGGGACAAAGTGGCTGGGCATGCCTGGTGAAGATCTTGAAGGCGTGTACCATGCCAAGGATGTTGTGTATTTTTACAACAAGCTTCCCCCATTCAGTCAGAAAAATTTCCGCTTTGGGAAACGTTGCGCCATCATTGGTGCGGGCAATGTAATGGTGGATATTGCGCGCCATCTCATCAACGTGCAAAAAGTGGAAGCAGTAACTGCCGTGGTACGGCGCGGCCCCGCCGAGGTGAATTTCACCAAGGAAGAAATGAAACATCTGGTAAGCTACCTTGACCTTGAGAAATTTGAGAAGGAACTGGATCGCGTGCGTCCTGTCCTTGCGGAGATCAACCAGAACCGCGTCATCGGTCAACACAGGGTGTTGGAATCTCTCGCAAAGGCAGACCCCAAAACCGAGAATGCAACCTTCAATTTTGAATTCCTCGCCTCCCCCACCGCCATGTATGGCGAGAATGGGATGTTGACGAAGTTGGAAGTGGAAAATAACATCCTTGTTGAAAAAGACAGCAAGGTCAGCGCGCAAGGCACTGGCGTAAAACGCACTTTGGATGTGGACACGGTCATCTTTGCGATCGGCGATAAAGTGGATGAAGCCTTTGGTCTGCCGACAAAATGGAATGAGTTTGTCAAAAACATGGAACCACGCTTCCCCGTGGAAGATGTTTCATACGAGTCTTCGATCGAGGGAATTTTCGTCGGCGGATGGTCGCGCAAGGCAAGCGAAGGCTTGGTGGGCTATGCCCGCCGTGACGGAACCAACGCCGGCAAGGCGGTATTCCAATATTTGCAGACAAAGCAATTTGGTAATGCCAGCGTGGAAGCGATTTCTGAAAAAGTGAAGTCTCTCAACAAGCCTGTCGTTTTGAAGGATGACATCAAACGTCTCGAAGAAGTTGAGGCAGAGGAAGCCAAAAAACGCGGCGTGGAAGAATTCAAGTTCGCCAGCAACGAAGAGATGCTGCAGGCGATGGACCTGCTCGAAACAGCCTAAGTTTTAGAAATCAAATCTCCGAGTTCTTAAAGAACTCGGAGATTTATATGAGGAAGTATGAAACTCTCTACTCCTGAATTCCGCGCCATGCAATCGCTGCCCCGCAAACTGGGACAGCGATTTTTTGAGATGCCCATCTTCCGTCACATGGGTTTGGAATTGCAAAACAAGGATGTGCTTGAAATCGGCTGCGGCTCCGGCTATGGCGCGTACCTGCTCAATCAACTTCAACCCAAAAGCTACATAGGGTTGGATGTGATGGACGAGCAGATCATGCTGGCAAACAAGAAATATCCTTTATTTCAATTCATCGTGCAAGGCGCAGAAGACCTAAGTCAATTTGCGGATGCCAGCAAGGATGCGGTCATCATCTTCGGCGTGCTGCACCACATCCCAGATTGGCGCAAAGCCATTGATGAGATCAACCGCGTGCTCAAGCCGAACGGCAGTCTTTTTCTCGAAGAGCCACGCGGCGTGGACATCAAAGTCTTCGACGCTTTCTTCCGCTGGGGACATCCCGACACCGATTTCGGATTACAAGCGATGGACGCGCATCTCGCCACCTGCGGGCTGATCATCCGATCCAAACAGTGGACTCCGCTGTTGACTATGTACCACATCAAAAAACCTGCAGGAAGTTGAGTTTCCCGGTTTACGTGACATCTCCTGTTGGCTCAACTATAATTCACGAAAATTCTATGGAGGCCGCCCATGTCACCTGACCGCAAATTACGTGTTTTTCTCTGCCACGCTTCACAAGATAAACCCGCTGTCCGTGAACTGTACAAGAAACTTTGTGCTGAAGCTTGGATACAACCCTGGTTGGATGAGGAAGAACTCCTGCCTGGGCAGGACTGGAACCTCGAGATCGAAAAAGCAGTGGAAGCCTCGGATGCGGTGATCGTTTGTGTTTCGCATGTATCAGTTGCCAAAGAAGGCTATGTCCAAAAGGAATTGCGCCAAGTGTTGGAGATTGCCCTGAATAAACTGGACGGTGCGATCTTTGTCATCCCGATCCGCTTGGACGAATGCGAACTTCCACGGTCAATCAGAGACAGACAAGGCCTCGATTTCTTCCCGGAGGACCGCCGCGACTCTGCCATGCGGAAATTGCTGGCCAGCCTGAAGATCCGCAAAGATGCGCTGGGGATTTAAGACAGGTTCAAAAATTCAAATTCAAGAAGAGACCTTTGAAATTGCAATTCAGAGGCCTCTTTTTTATTTCCCTGCAAAAAATCTACGGACATTTGACCTTTTCTATTTGCGTGATATCGCCCGTTGTTTCATACAAGCTGGGATTGACATCCCCGCCCTCCAAATATTCAGCCAACAACGGCTTGATGGGGTAATACGTGAATCGGTAGCAGGAATTCACTTCAACCATATTCCAGATACTTTTTTTCAGATCAAAGACATAACTTCTCTGACCGTCACTCGTATCTACAACATAGTCTGTGCAGAAACGATTCCTACACCATGTTGTCACTTCGTTCTTTTCCTGCACCTGCACAAGCGCGGTCTTATCCCCACCTTGGTATTGACGGTATGAGGTGTACATCATCAATAAGCCTACAAGTAAAAGAAACAATCCCAACAAAGTATTCCCAATTTTTTTCCAGACCGAATCTTTTCGATTGAAAATTGAAAATGCAGGAAGCCCAAACCCTAAAACAAGAAGAAGAGCAATACCAGCGATTGTCCCAGAAAAAGCCTGCAGCGGCGTAACAGAATACAGAAAATTATCCATCCAAAGCCTCCAATAAAATTTATGAGCGGGTATTATATGAGCAAACAGCTATTATCAAACAGGCTTTTGGTCACCTTCCCCCACTACAAGTGAATATGCGGCTCGATGATCTCAGCGACTTTGAGATGCCATTGAATCAATTCTTCAGCGATATCATCCTTGCCGAGGCGCAGCACCCATTGACTTGCATTCAGACAGGCATATGCATAAGTGAATTCAAGTATCCGAGAAAGATCAATGGAGAGCGCATCCGCCAGAATTGATGCAGTGGACAGCAATCGCCTTTCGTTATGAACAAGTTTCGGAATAGGAGGGTTGCAAAGCGTGTTGGCACAGTCATACGTGCGCTCGCCGAACAAACCTTTCGGGTCGAAGGCCAGCCATCCGCGTGGTGACTGCCGTATGTTGCGATGATGAATGTCTCCGTGCAGCACCCGCACATCGCGCGGATCAGCAAGCAACCGCTTGGTGATAGAGGCGCTTCGCACATAAATGGAATATATTCCATCTAGCTTATCTCTTTCAGCTTTGTTGAACAATTCCCCAAACCATTCATCCAACCCTAATAAACCTTCCACCGAAGCGCTCAATGGGACACTGTGAATCTGCTGAATCACCTGCGCGATGATTCGGGTAGCGGCTTCATCCTCCCCGCGCTGGACCAGTGTGACGAGTTCGTCACCTGAGGCATATTCCATCAGGTGCGCGTTTTCATCGGAACGCAATAAACGCACCACTCCATGACCGGCAAAATAACGCAAAGACGCCGCGCCACGCTGCTCCTCCGTCTCTGAGGCTGACAACAGTTTGAGGATGACTGTCTCAGTACCCTGCGTGACAGTGTAGATGTGACTGGTCATCGTCTGCGTGAGTAACTGCGGATTCGAAAGTCTCCAGGCAGACAGGTAATGGCTCAACCTTGCGCGGTCATTCATGATCGGAATTCTTTCCAAGCCCTAACTCTCTCAATATCTCCTCTGTATGCTCCCCCATCAATGGCGGCGGCAGACGATACTCCACCGGTGTGGCGCTCATCTTCAGCGGTGATCCGACCAAAGGCAACGTCCCAATCGTGGGATGTTCCATCTGCACCAACATCTCGCGCTCCTTGACCTGCGGCATGGAAAAGACCTGCTCAAAGTTGTTGATCGGCCCGCATGGGATTTCAGCTTCGTCCAACCTTTTCAACCAATCCGAAACAGTGGCCGCTTTAAAAATAGAAGCCAATATCGAAATAATTTCCTCGCGGTTTTGCACACGCGCAGAATTCGTGGCGAACTTTTCCTCCAGTGCAAGCTCGGGCCTGCCGAGCAAGTCACACAGCCGCGCAAACTGACGGTCATTTCCAACTGCAATCGCAAACCATCCATCACTGGCTTGAAAACTTTGATACGGAACGATATTCGCATGTGCATTGCCATATCGCTTCGGCAGTTTGCCAGAGATCAAATAATTACTGGCGACATTCGCCAGCCAGCCCAATTGTGAATCAAACAAGGCGATGTCGAGATGTTGTCCTTCCCCCGTCAATGTGCGCGCCTGCAAAGCAGCAAGGATCGCAATGACCGCATTCTGTCCCGCGAACAGATCCACAACTGCTACGCCCGTTTTCATCGGCTCGCCATCGGGTTCACCTGTAATGCTCATCAATCCGCCTGAGGCTTGGATCATAAAATCATAGCCGGGCTTATCCTTCATTGAACCTGTTTGCCCGAAACCTGTGATCGAGCAATAGATCAGTTTCGGGTTTAACGCGTGCAGAGTTGCAAAGTCCAAGCCGAATTTTTCCAGCGTTCCAGGTCGAAAATTTTCCACCAGCACATCACTTTGAATGACAAGCTCATGCAAAATAGTTTTGCCTTCATCTGTCTTTAGGTTGATCACGATGTCACGCTTATTACGGTTGACACACAGATAATAAGCGCTCTCCCCTCCTGCGAACGGCGGTCCCCAACCACGCGTCTCATCGCCTTCAGGCGGCTCCACTTTGATGACCTCTGCGCCCAGGTCACCTAGAACCATCGTACAATAAGGGCCGGCGAGCACGCGGCTTAAGTCCAACACACGAATTCCTTGTAAGGGCTGCATGATTCTCCTATTCAAATGAAACGCGACTTATATTTTAGCAAACCACTCATCAACGCAGCGGGATCACTTGGATTCGCGCCGGATATTCACAACGGACTCTCGTTGGATTCCTTCGGCGCTTTCGTGACGAATCCGATCTCTCTGCGCCCGCGCCTGCCCACTACCCAACCAAGCTTGGTCCAATTCCCCGGCGGATTCCTGCTACACACAGGACTGCCGAATCCCGGGTTCAGCACCGTGTTGAAAAAATATTCCGCAAAATGGGATCGCGCCAACCTGCCTATTATCGTCCATTTGATGGCAGATAGGCCCGAAGAAACTCAGCGCATGGTTCGTCAACTTGAAAACGCCGAGAACGTGATGGCGGTTCAACTTGGATTCGCTCCACTGCTCTCAGACGATATTATTTTATTAAATTTAGAAATGTGCGTTGGGGAAATCCCTCTCATCTTTGCGCTGCCTCCCGAACAGATATTAAGTTTGGGGTCAAAGTTGATTCAACACGGTGCGCATGCCATTAGCCTTGCATCTCCCCGTGGGGTTTTGTATGGCAAAGATGGAAAGCTCGTCACGGGCCGTTTATATGGACAATCCCTCTTGCCGCGCTCATTGGATGTCGTCCGCTCGGCGGCGATGATCGGGCTGCCCATCATCGGCGCTGGCGGGGTGTGGACAGACAAAGATGCAGCGGATATGCTGTCAGCGGGGGCAATGGCTGTAGAAACAGATGCCCAGCTTTGGGTCCCGAAAGAGGCGGTTTCTTAAGATTGACGACAGACCGCAGACAACGGACAGTGGTCAACACTTGGATCTGACGCAAGTGCAGGTGTGGTCCGTCGTCCAACATCGCAATTAAATAAAAAAGAGACCTGCTTTGGGCAAGTCTCTTTTTGGTTGGTATAGTTTAGAGAACTACTACGTCAGCAGCCTGTAAACCCTTGGGGCCTTTTTCGATGGAGAACTCCACCTTCTGGCCTTCCTGCAGGTTCTTGAAGCCTTCGCCTTTGATTGCTGAGAAATGGACGAAGACATCAGGGCCGCCCTCGCGCTCGATGAAACCAAAACCTTTGGTTCCATTGAACCACTTTACCGTACCGACTACACGTTCAGACATTTTTGCCTCCTAAGCAAAAGAAAAAAATAAGGTGACGCAGTATGTCTTTCATCGGGTGGTAATAAAAATGACTTAATGACTTCATTCGTCTTCTCGATACTTCCACAACGAAAACCTACAGCATCCTACAATCGCAACTTTATCATGAAATTCTCATATTGGCAATTATTTGGCCCTCTCAAGCAGCATAACGGGAATTTGACGGTGTGCAGCCCGTTCCTTATACTTTTCATACCCTGCATAATAGGAAATGGCCAATTGCCAGTATGTTTCACGTTCCTCACCGTTTAGTTCGCGGGCAATGTACTTATACGATATACCTTTTAGTTGAACATCACATTCCGGGTGACTCTTCAGGTTGTAATACCAGCCTGGGTTATGCTGGCGGCCAAAACTGGAAGCGATGAGGGCGATTTTCTCTCCATCTAAAACGCCAATAAGAGGCAGGGTGTGTTGGTTTCCTGTCTTTGCGCCAATGGTGGTTAGTTGAATAATGGGCCATCCCAGAAACTCTGACATCGTGCGCTTTCCACCGGTCATCCTGAGAATCACACCGTCTATTCGATGCATTCTAGTGGAGAAAAACGCATTAACGGGCTGCTGCATTGCAATGAGATGAATGAACTTTTGAAAAGCGTTTGGTTTTTGGCTCATTTTTCCAACCAGATAGTGACAGGACCATCATTGTGAATTTCAACTTGCATATTCGCGCCAAATTGACCTGTCAGGGTCGGCACGCCATGCCCGCGCAGGAGTTCGACAAAACGATCCACAAGCGGAGAAGCTACCTCAGGCAAAGCGGCATCAATAAAGGAGGGGCGGCGTCCCTTGCGGGTATCGGCATACAACGTGAATTGCGAAACAACGATGGCTTCGCCTTTCACATCCAACACAGAGAGGTTTGTCTTCCCTTGTTCATCTTCAAAGATGCGTAAGTTCGCCGCTTTCTCCGCTAGGAATTTGGCCTGCTCCTCCCCATCACCGTGACCGATGCCCAAAAGAATCAATAGACCTTTTCCTATGCTGGAAATGATCTGCTGATCTACAGTGACGCTGGCTTTTGAAACGCGTTGGATAAGGAGACGCATGGGGAAAATAATGTAAAAAGTGAGAAGTAAAAGGCGGGGCGCACTTTTTACTTCTCACTTTTCAACTTGTTTATAAGCTACGGCAACTGCATTGCCTCGCGGACTTCGGCCATTGTCTGCTGGGCAATGATGCGGGCACGTTTTCCGCCGTCGTTCAAGACATCCTGAACATAGCTTTCCTGTGATGCCAATTCAGCACGTTTGGCGCGGAAAGGTTCGAGGTTCTTGTTCAAGTTGGCGGCGAAACGTAGTTTACAATCCACGCAGCCGATGCCAGCCCTGCGGCATTCCACATTAATCATATCCACCTCTTCCTGTGGAGACATGATCTTGTGCATCGTGAACACGTTGCAGACATCGGGATTGCCAGGGTCAGTCTTGCGCTGGCGGGCAGGGTCGGTGACCATTTCACGCACGCGTTTGGTAGTCTCTTCGGGGGTGGACGCAAGCTCGATGTGATTGTTCAAGCTCTTGCCCATCTTGTCCTTGCCATCAATGCCGACGACTTTCAATACTTCCGTGTGCTTCACCTTCGGCTCGATCAACACCTTGGTGTTGTAGCGATAATTAAAGGAACGGACGATCTCACGAGCAAACTCGATATGCGGAGCCTGGTCAATGCCGACGGGGACAACATCTGTCTTGTAGAGGACGATGTCCGCGGTCATCAAGACGGGGTAGCCCACCAACCCATAGTTAACATTCTCAGGTTGTTGGCGAACCTTCTCTTTAAAGGTCGGCAAGTCGGTCAATTTACCAAACTGGGTCACCATCGAAAGATAGGTATGCAACTCCATCACTTCAGGAACATGCGACTGTACAAAGATGATCGACTGCTCAGGGCTCATGCCCGCGGCGAGCCAATCCAATGCCATTTCAAACGTGTTCAGCTTCAGGTCTTGCGTGGTTTCCACCGTGGTCAACGCGTGGACATCCACAATACAATACACACAGTCGTACTCATCCTGCATACTTACGTAATTCTTGATCGCGCCCAGATAATTCCCCAAATGCTGACGCCCCGTGGGGCGTGCCCCCGAAAAAACTCTACCTTTTTTTGCCATCCGTATCCTCTTAATCAACCATCTTTGCGATGATATTTAAAATCTCGCCCGCTTCCGCGTGACGCTTTGTTTCCAATTTAGAATAGACCAACTGCCCGTTCACACTTACCTCGAATCTGCCCCCGTCCGAGGGAAATAACGCCACCGACTCGATCACGTGCTCATAATTCTTGAGCAATTCCTCTGCCAGACTCACGGCCCGGCTGGTGTAATGTCAAACTGCGCAGTAAACGACCTCTATCTTTAACATAAATTCCTCCACCAGACCTAACGGGTCTTTGTAAAAATATAAGAAAATTATAACATGGCGCATCTGCAGGCTTGCCATGCCCTGCCATGCACGCTATAATGCCGCAGTCGTTCAGAAAGAAGCAAGGAGAAAAAATGCCAGTTTATACCTATCGTTGTGAATCGTGCGGTGTCCAATTTGAGCGGCACCAATCTTTCACAGATGCCCCACTAAAGACCTGCCCCGAATGCCGCAAGAAGGCGCTCAAGAAGGTCATCACCCCCACCAAGATCATCTTTAAGGGTTCAGGTTTTTACGCCACAGATCACAAGTCGCCTTCCGGTGAAGCCACCCACAAAAAGAAGACCGAGAAAAAAGAAACAAAAGAGAAAAAGGAAAACACTTCTTCTACTACAGAAAGTAAACCCGCCTCCACTGAAAAATCGGAGTAGGGATTTTCACGAACTACGAATCAAAAAAGCAGGGCCGCAAGCGGCCCTGCTTTTTTGATTCGGTTACCTTTTACTTTTTATGCATCCACACGGCAACAACTACAAGAGGGATCAACGCAAAGCCCGCGCTGACATACGCCATCATGTTATATCCCAGCGATGCGAAAATAAATCCGCTTTCCAAACTCCCGAGCGCAGAAGCGAGGCCGACCAACAGGTCATTAAATCCCTGCGTGCGTGAACGCTCCAATGGAGAAAGCTGATCGGCAAGCAACGTAGAGCCGCCCACAAAACAAAAATTCCAGCCAAGACCAAGCAGAAACAACGCCACACTCAACGGCAGCACATCGGGAGAGATCGTTGCGGCAATGCAGGCAATGATCAGAGTGGTTGAACCTGTCAAAATAACAGCACCCCGCCCCCAGCGGTCCGTGAGGCGCCCGGAGATGATCGAGAAGGCATACATCCCGAACGTGTGCGATGCGATCACGGCTGAAATATCCGTCAATGCATGATGATGATCGCGCATGTGCAGAGACGTGATTACCATCACCAGCACCATCACCATTTGACCAAGCACCATGCTGATGACTGCGACCAGCGCGGCAGGCTGGCGAAAAATCTCAAGCACGCCTCTGGCCGCGCCCGTGCCTGCTACTGTTTCCGGGAATTTTTCCGCCACCTCTTTGCCGATCTCGCGCGGATCGGGACGTAACCCAAAGAACACAACCGCCGCTGCGATCGCAAACAGGATCAATGCAACAAGGTACGCGCCTGCCAATTCATCGATACCCCACGCGCCGACGATCCCGCCCGCCGGTCCCGCCACGAACGGACCAACCACCGAACCGACCGTCCCGCCGATGACCACATTCGAGATCGCGCGTCCGCGATGTTCAGGACGGTTCACTTCTGCCGCCGCAAAACGGCCCAACTGCACCGCCGCATTCGTGATGCCCATCAACACCATGCCGCCAAGAAAAATTGAAAAGGAATGAATAGCAATTGCATAAAATGTGACGCCGGAACCAAGCACGCCAGTGACCAGCCCTGTCACCAAACCGCCACGGCGGCCGATTGCATCGAAGACATATCCCCACATAAACGCGGCGAATGCCCCCGCCAACAAATAGACCGCCGTCGGCACGCCTGCCCAACTGGAGTTGTGACTCAACTCCTTCCCCACAATCGAGTTAAGCGTCGCCGCTGCAATAAAACCAGCAGAAGCAAGCGATTGCTGAGCAAATAAAATACCCGTAATTTTTCGTGCAACAGATTCAAGATTGTTCATGGAGCATCCTTTTTCAGAGATGTCGCCGAGTATAACAAAACTCGCCTCGAATGAAATCTCGAGGCGAGTGACAACTTATTACTGATTACTTGTTACTTTTCTTATCTTCCCATCGCATCCATCACTGCAACAGAAGCGATCTGTACGATGGCATTCACATCGTCACCCGTTTGCAGCACATGGACAGGTGCGCCCACACCGAGCAGGATGGGGCCAATTGCCTTTGCGTTGCCCAAGCGGGCCAGCAGTTTGTAGGCAATGTTCGCGGATTCGAGTGACGGGAACACGAGCACGTTCGCATCTTTCACCGCGCTGAACGGATAGCGAGCTTCAGCGATCTCAGGGACCACAGCCGTGTCAGCTTGCATTTCGCCGTCCACGTGCAGGTCTGGGCGGCGGGCCTTGACCAATGCCACAGCCTTGCGGACTTTATCTGAAAGTGGGTGCGGAGTGGAGCCAAAATTGGAGAACGAAAGGAAAGCCACATGCGGTTCGATCTCGAGCTTCACAGCGTAATCCGCGGCGAGGGTGGCGATCTCTGCCAGGTCTTCCGCAGTCGGGTCAATATTCACGGTGGCGTCTGTGAAGAGGAAAACTTTTTCCTCAAAGATCATAATATATACGCCTGCGGCACGTGTTGCGCCCGGTGCGGTGTGATGGATCTGCAGCGCAGGACGGATCACTTCAGGATAATCATAGGTCAAGCCTGAAACAAAGGCATCCGCGTCACCCATCTTCACCATCAATGAGCCGAAGATATTGGGGTCTTGAACTTTCTTGATGGCGTCATTCGCCATCACACCTTTGCGCTGGCGAATTTCATAGAAGGCTTTGGCATACGCTTCGAGCTTGCTAAATGTAGCAGGGTCCACGATCTGAGGCTTGTATTCCAACCCAAGATTATTAAGGTGACCTTCGATCACACTCGTGCGTCCGATCAACACAGGAGTGGCAATACCTTCCTCCTGAATTTGATATGCGGCTCGGATAACCTTCTGCTCTTCGCCTTCCGCAAACGCCACGCGCTTCGTTCCGCCCGAGGAAATGGCCTTGTTCTGGAAGAAGTAGCGAATCCTTTCGCCCTTGCCTTGACGGTATGCAAGCTGTTCCTTGTATTCATCAATATCAATCGTCTTGCGCGCCATGCCAGTCTTCATAGCCATTTCAGCAACAGCAGGCGCTTCCCATAACAGCACACGCGGATCCAGTGGCTTGGGGATGATGTACTCGCGTCCAAACTTGATGCTCTCGCCGCCATACGCACGGATGACCGAATCGGGCACATCCTCTTTTGCCAGTGCAGCCAACGCCTTGGACGCCGCGAATTTCATCTCTTCATTGATCTGCTTTGCGCGTACATCCAATGCACCACGGAAAATGAACGGGAAGCCAAGCACATTATTGACCTGATTCACATAATCCGAGCGGCCTGTGGCAATGATCACATCCTTACGCGCTTCGCGTGCCAACTCGGGCCTGATCTCAGGATCGGGATTCGCCATCGCGAAGATGATCGGGTCCTTGGCCATGATCTTGACCATTTCAGGGGTCATCACATTGGCAACGGACAACCCGTAGAACACGTCCGCGCCGCGCAGGGCATCAGTCAATGTGCGGGCATCGGTCTCAACAAGGAAGCGTTCCTTGTATTTATTCATGCCTTCGGTGCGGCCTTTGTACACCACACCCTTGCTGTCGCAAAGCATAATATTCTCGCGCTTTACGCCCCAGCTGATGGCCAGTTCGGCACAAGAGATGGCTGAAGCGCCTGCGCCTGAAATGACGAGGCGAATATCCTCATGCTTCTTACCAACAATTTCCAATGCATTCGCCAAACCCGCGGACGAAATGATCGCTGTCCCATGTTGGTCATCGTGGAAGACGGGGATATTCAACATCTTCTTCAGTTCTTCTTCGATGTAAAAGCACTCGGGGGCTTTAATGTCCTCGAGATTGATCCCGCCAAACGTAGGAGAGATCGCCGCCACGACCTTGATGATCTCGTCAGGGTCGTGAGAATTCAATTCGATGTCAAAAACGTCAATGTCTGCAAATTTCTTAAATAACACCCCTTTGCCTTCCATTACTGGCTTGCTGGCCAGCGCTCCGCGGTCACCAAGGCCGAGGATCGCCGTACCATTGGAAACCACTGCCACTAGGTTGCCCTTGGAAGTGTACTCGTAAGCATCGTCAGGGTTCTTTTCAATCTCCAGAACAGGCTCGGCCACGCCGGGAGAATACGCCAAACTCAGGTCTCTCTGTGTGTCCATCGGCTTGGTGGGAATGATCGCCACCTTGCCAGGCTTGCCTTTTAAACGGTGATATTCAAGTGCATCTTCGCGCGTTATTTTAGCCATAGAGCCTCCAATGAAATTTATAACGTATAAATTATTGCACATCTCACCAAAACCTGATAGTTCCAATTGTCACGATTTTGATAAAAGGTAGTACACCCCTGCAATGAAAAAGTTGTGTTAACAATTCTTAAAATTCATGTATAATTAAGGAAACCCGCAAGGATGATCTTCGGGTACTCTTTATAAGACACTTCCGCCGCACTCGCGGCCTTTGCTTGAAACTGACTGGAATTTGGCGCACCACCTCCCTCCAATAATTGGGAGTTACTTTGTGAAGTCTCATTTAGGAAAAAATTTGAGAAAACAGATGGCTTCACCATAATAATTGACAGCCAAACGTGATGCAAGATTCGTCACGCAATTTTGACCTATCCACCCCCCGCCTCTTACGGGACTGGAACTGGTCACCCACCCAGACATTTTCCACAGCCGAGGCCGTTTCAGACGGAAGTCTCGGCTGTGTGCTTTAACATGAAAAAGATAACTGCCATTGAACCGCAAAAAAACCGCAACCGGGTGAACATTCATCTGGATGGCGAATTTGCCTTCGGGCTGGCACGCATCACAGCCGCGTGGTTAAAAGTCGGTGACATTTTGAGCGACGAAAGAGTCGCCAAATTACAGGCCGACGATGCACGGGAACGGGCGTTACAGCAAGCCATGCTCTTCTTGAGTTACCGCCCCCGTTCCGAGAAAGAAATACGGCAAAACCTGCAAAAGCACGAAATTCCCGAAGATGTGGTGGAAGAGACCATTGAACGGCTTCGAGAGAACGGTCTTGCCAACGATAACAAATTTGCCCGCGTATGGGTGGAAAATCGCAATACCTTCCGCCCGCGCAGTCGCCGTGTGTTGACGATGGAACTTCGTCAAAAAGGACTCGACGATGAAACTGTGCAAGCCGCAGTTTCAAACGTGGATGAAAATGCTCTGGCGTTTGACTCTGCCCGTAAACGGGCAGGCAGGTTCAAAAGTCTGGAATGGGGCGAGTTTCGCAAGAAACTGTCCGAGTACCTCGCAAGACGCGGCTTTCCATATTCCGTGATCGCACCGGTCGTCACCCAGGTTTGGAGTGAAACGCACCCGGACGCTCACGCGAAAAACTTTGAAGATGAGGATTTACAATGAACCCGATAATCCTGACAATAATCGATCTACTTATACTCATCGTCGGTGTAAGCGCTGGTTATTTCTTCCACCGCTATCAGGCTGAAAGCGCTGCTAAAGCACGCCATGAAAAAGCCGATGATATTTTGAAAGCAGCCAACTCGCAGGCTCGTCTGATCGAAAGCGGAGCGCGCGATAACGCCACCAAGATCATTCAGGCCGCCGAGTCTGAGATCAAGGAACGCCGCATCGAGCTTAACCGTGAAACAGACCGCCTCGACAAACGCCGCGCCGAACTTGACAGCCGCTTCGATAAAATGGAACAACGCGAGCAGACGTTGAACAAACGCCAGTCGCAGGTGGACCGCCGCGGCAACGAGATCGACAAACTGTACGAAGATCAGGTCAAGAAGCTCGAACAGATCGCGCAGTTAACCCAGGATGATGCGAAGAAAGAACTCTTCGCCGCCGTTGAAAAAGAAGCACGCGGCGACATGGCACGCATCATCCGTCAGGTTGAATCGGAAGCGCGTGAAGAAGGCGAAAAGCGCGCCCGTAAGTTGATCGCGGATGCCATCCAACGCGTGGCTTCTGAGCATGTGGCTGAAGTTACCCGCGCCGTGGTCACGCTCCCCAGCGAAGAAATGAAGGGACGCATCGTCGGCCGCAACGGACGCAACATCAAAGCTTTTGAACAGGCTGCCGGTGTGGATGTGATCGTGGATGACACTCCCGACTCCGTCACCGTCTCCTGCTTCGACTCAGTCCGCCGTGAAATTGGCCGCCGCGCCCTGAGCAAGCTCATCCTCGATGGACGTATCCATCCCGCGCACATCGAAAAAGTAGTGGAAGACGAAACGAAGGCCGTTGAAAAAATTATCAACGAGTCAGGTGAACAAGCTGCCTACGATGCAAACGTGACCGGCCTGCATCCCGAAGTGCTGCGTATGATGGGACGCCTGAAATTCCGCACCTCGTACGGACAAAATCAGCTCGCCCATGCCGTGGAAGTTTCCAAGCTTGCGGGCATCCTTGCGGCTGAGATCGGTGCCAACGTGGAACGTGCCAAACAGGGCGGCTTCCTGCACGATATTGGCAAAGCCATGGATCACAATCAGGAAGGTACGCATGCCGCCCTCGGTGCGGAATTCTGCAAACGCTACGGTGTGAACCCCATCGTTGTGAACGCCATCGCTTCCCACCACCATGAAGTGGACCAGGAAACTGTAGAGGCGGTCATCGCTGAAGCAGCGGATGCCATCTCCGGCGCCCGCCCCGGCGCCAGACGTGAAGATCTGGAAGCGTACATCAAGCGCATCCGCTCGCTGGAGGAAATGTCCATGTCCTTCGACGGAGTTCAACAAGCATTCGCCATTCAAGCGGGACGCGAAGTCCGCATTCTAGTCAAGCCAGATACGATCGACGATCTAGGGTCTGCACGATTGGCGCGTGATATCGCCAAGAAAATCGAAGAGACCATGCAATACCCCGGTCAGATCAGGGTTACGGTCATCCGCGAAACCCGTTCCACTGAATACGCTAAATAAGTATCCCATCCCGCAGGAATTTTAATCCTGCGGGATTTTCTTATCTTACAAAGAGATTGTAGTTACGATCAAGTATGCGGCGGAATGTTAAAATACAGCCTATGTCCTTGAAACCATACCTGCTTTCCAATCGTACAAAATGGGTTATCACCATTGCCACTTTGGTATTGTACCCATCCAGCATGGAATGGTTAATCAATTACTTTGGGCCATCGGCAACCACATTAAGTGTCATACCTGTCAGCTTGATCGGTTTTCTGTTCGGCATGGTGGGAGGGATACCTGCCGGGATCTTCGCGATCATTATTAACGTTTTGATCGTATACGGATCAGAAAGCAATGTATTTACCTTCTTGTCAGACAAGGGATTTCTATCAGGCTGTGTCGTTTTGCTATTCGTAGGAGCGCTCACCGGCAGGTTACGACAATCCATTGAAACCCGCATACGAAAAGAGAAGGAACTTCAATCCCGCGAGCGCTATCTTTCCCTGCTGAACAGGATGACGCATTCCATCATCGCGTCAAACAACCCGGACGAGATGCTCGTTGCATTAATCCTCGACTTGAAGACCCTGCTTGAAGCGGATGATTGTTATTTAACCCGCTGGAATGACGAATTAAAGAAAACCATTCCACTGGGAACTTCCGCTGTTCTTGAAAACCCTACGACAATATAGACATCCCTGCCGAGCAGATATCAATGACAAGGTCTGTTATCCAAGAAGGCCGGGTTCTGACAGCCGAGGATGTTTACGACTCTCCCTATATCAGTCCTGAGATCGCCAGGCAATTCCCTGCCCTTTCCATCCTTGGAATACCGCTGATCTATGGGCAAATAAAATTAGGCGCGATTCTGGTAGCCTACAACACACCGCATAAATTCCCGCTCCTTGAGATCGAACGAGCAGAACAGGCCGGGAATCAAATTGCGATTGCACTTTGGAATGCCCAGCAGGATTTCGAGCTTCAAAAAAGATTACGCGAATCAGATGCGCTCACTAAGATCGCTCACGCCTTGAGCCAGAGTGAACGTATTGGTCTATCAAATGTGTTGGACCTGATCGCCACATCTGCCCAGGAACTGATCCCGGGAGCCGAGCAGGCAGTCATCCATTTGCTGGATGAGGATGAGCAATTCCTTGTGGCCGAAGCAGTTGCAGGTATCAAGGACGCCACGGACAGCAACTCGAAGATGCGGCTTGGGGAAGGTGTCGCTGGTCAGGTGATCGCCGACGGGGAGACGCTCAACATCTCAGATGTTGATTCGGACGACAGGTTTCTAAAGCGCGGCGTGCTTCCAAAATTTCGCTCGCTCATGGTGGCCCCCATCATCAGCGGCGGACAAAAACTGGGCACCATCAGTGTTCAAAGCAAACTGCCGCATACGTTCACGAATAACGAAAAGGAACTCCTCAGCACCCTGGGGACTCAGGCAGCTATCGCTATTGAAAATGCCAATCTGTTGGAAAGCACACAACAGGCATTAAAGGAAACGAACGCCCTGTATCGAATTAATCAAGGAATGGTATCCTTAAATACCGACGAATTGCTTGCAGATGTAGTGGATTTGCTACAGAAAAATTTTGGATACTATCATGTACAGATATATATTATTGATTCGAAGACCGGCAACTTCATCCTTCAGGCAGGCTCCGGGGAAATTGGGCGAAAACTAAAAGAACAGAAAGTTTACCTGCCGGCCGGCGCAGGCATCATTGGCTATGCCGCTGAAATATCCTCGCCTTTTTTCACAAACAATGTGGACGAGGTCGTATTCTACATACGCCATGAACTGCTGCCAGACACAAAATCTGAGTTGGCCATGCCAGTAAAAATTGGGGATCAGCTGCTGGGAATATTGGATATCCAACAATCGCCGCCAAGGACTTTCACAGAGCGTGACCTGCAACTGGTCAGCGCCGTGGCCGATCAACTTGCGGTTGCTCTGCAAAAAGCAGACCTGTACGCAGATCTGCAAACTTCCCTGCAGCATGAAAAAGAGGTACGCGACCAGCTGGTTCAAAATGAACGATTGGCGGTTATGGGACGTTTATTGGCATCGGTCTCGCACGAACTGAATAACCCGCTTCAGGCTATTCAAAACGCTCTGTTCTTATTAAAAGCCGAACAAACGTTATCACTGCAAGGAAAACAAGATCTGGAAATCGTCCTCTCAGAAACTGAACGTATGGCTGCCATGATCGAAAGATTACGCGCCACCTACCGCCCAACCATGGCAGAGGACTATAAGCCAGTACAGATCAACAATATCGTGGAAGACGTATACGCACTGGTTTCCACCCATCTCCGCCATAACAACGTTTCCTTTGAATTTTATCCGGACCCCGATCTCCCAATGATCCCGGGACTCGCCGACCAGATCCGCCAGGTGATCCTGAACCTTTTCATGAATTCTGTGGAAGCCATGAAAGAGAGCGGCAGGTTAAGCGTCTCTACAAAATATATTGAACCTGATGGAGAAATATTCCTCTCGATTTCGGATAATGGAACCGGGATCGACCAATCTATTCTGCCGAACATTTTCGATGCGTTCATCACCAACAAAAAAAGAGGCACTGGGCTGGGATTAACCATCACCTACGAAATCATACTAAAACATCAAGGGCGCATCAGCGCAGAAAACAATCCGGACAGAGGGGCCACCTTCAAAGTATGGCTGCCAACCAATAGAATGGAAATACCATGAACATTAACGGGCACATTCTTATCATTGACGACGAAGCAACCTTGCGTAAAACCCTTGCGCGCATTTTTCAGCAGGCAGGTTTTGATGTTACCACCGCCGAAAATGCAGAGCAGGGGTTGGACTTCTTAAAAACCACAAACTTCGACCTGATCTTCACCGACCTGCGCATGCCTGGCATTCAAGGCTTGGACGCGCTGCGGATAATCCACAAACAATACCCCACGCTCCCCGTCGTCTTGTTCACAGCGCAGCCAGATGTAAACTCGGCAGTGGAAGCCCTGCGCCACGGAGCGATCGATTATCTGTTGAAGCCGCTCAAACCCGAAGTCATTATTGAACGAGCAAAATCCATCCTTTCACAGCAGCAAAAGGAAAAGCGCAAGCGCGAGATCGCTTCCCAGATCGAAGCGCTGCAGAACGAGCTAAAACATATCGACAACGGTGATTCCATTGGAGATACTTCTGATGAAGCAAAGCTCTCCGACGCAGACCGCTTCATCAAACGTGGCTGCATCGTGCTCGACCTGCACACCCATCGCATCACCATTAATGAAGAGACCATCAACCTGCCGCCCACTTCTTTTGATTACCTGCTCGTTTTGGCGCGCCATGCCCCAAATGTTGTCGACTACCAAACCCTCGTAGCCGAAGCGCAGGGATATCAGGCCGAAATGCGCGACGCGCAGGAACTCACCAAATGGCACATCCACCAACTGCGGCAAGCTTTTGACAAGGATGCACAGAATCCCTCGTACCTGATCAATGTCCGCGGCAAGGGCTATCGTCTCGTGACCGATTAGGACGATTCAACTTTTACTGCCAATCCGCTGATTGGACAGAACCCGCTTCCAGCTAGGCTGGAGGCGGGTTCTGTTATTCTGAAATAGGAGTATTGGGCGAGACAGATATGCTTCCAATCCAGATATACTTCACCCAGTTTATCGTTGAAAAGAGCCTTTATGAAAAAACAGTGGATCACCATCGCTTTATTCGTTGCCATTATTACCGTGATGCTGACACAGGCGGGCAGTATATTTTCTGTTGCATCCGCCATGACCATGCTGGCAGCGAACAGCAAAACTCTAACGGCGGGCAGAGCCATCGCCAACTGGCCCACTGGAATTCCATCTGGTGAAAAACGACCCGTGGTTGTATTTTTACCCGGCTGGGGCGGAGTAGGCGCGGTGGATGCGACGGTATCCGCGCAAAATACAAATCTGACGAATGAAGGTTATGTGACTCTGGCGATCGGGTTCGACTCGAGCGCAACCTGGATCAGCGATATTGAAGTAAAAACTTTGCAGGGGTTAAATAAATTATGCACGGATGCCTCCATCCCTGCCAATTGCAATGCCATCGTTTTGGATGGGTCATCCTATGGCGGCTCGCAAAATTATTGGGTCATCGAATATCTGCGAAGCAACGGCTACAACGGCGCGGCGGGCAGCAAAGGAAACGTTCTGGGATTCATTTCAGAAGATGCGGGCTACGGCGCGCCCGGAACACTGACCGACCCGAATACCGGCGCATACAACCGTACAGGACTTGCGAATACAGCATCCTACAGTGTTGCCATGATCGAGAACCTTGGCGATACAACTTTTCCCGTGAACGAATGTACCTGGGGAAATTGCGGCATCCGTGTTTTGAGCAATGCACATCTCGTGAGAGGCGATACGAATGTCTTTAGCATGTGTCCTGTGGACGGCGAGCATGGCACGCGCGGATATGCCAACTGGAATGCATGGGTCATCTCAGCGATCAAGACCATGCTCCATGTGAAGAGCGGTATTCCCACATTCACAGGCTATACCAACCCAGCTTTGAACGTAGGCAACTCATGTGTTGCTGCTTCCGCCATCCCCGGCCTTTCCATTTCTGGCACGGACATCACCGCTAATGGACAACCCATCCGTTTGCGCGGCGTCAACATGGGCGATCCGTTCTGGGCGCGCGGTTGGTACGGTGCCACGTATTCCACAGCCGACTATGCCACTCTGGCTCAAAATTGGAAAGTGAATGTTGTTCGCATCAGCATCTTTCCCACGCAATGGAAAAACATGAATCACGCCACCCTGCTGGCCGGTTTGGATCAGGAAGTCCAGGCCGCGCTCAACAACGGCATATATGTCATCATCTCTTATCACGTCATTGGCTGGCCGGATGGATTTTCCCAAACCGCGTGCTGCGGTAACCCGTCGGATACCTACGACTCCAGCCTGACTCTGGCGAAGTCATTTTGGGCTCAAATGGCACAGACCTACGGGACAGATACCCGCATCATCTTTGACCTGTGGAATGAACCTGTCCATCCGGATGATTTCACGCTGTATGGTTCCACTCCCAATCCCTTGTGGCCTGAGTTAAAGCTCGCATATGAAAACATCATCCAAGCCGTGCGCACGAACGGCGGACAAAATATTGTCATCGCTACCGGTAACCGCTGGGCAAGCTGGCTGGTGGGAATCAAGGATAACCCGCTGTCAGACTCAAAGGTTGTGTATGGTTACCATCAATATTCAGTGAATGGGTCAAACACGGTCACGGAATGGAATCGCAACACGGGCGGGTTGGTCGGCGTCAAACCTGTCATCGTCAGCGAGTGGGGATATGAAGACACCGATGTGACAAACCCAACCTGGCCCGGCAGTCAGGCATCTTACGGAGATGCGTTCACGCAGTGGATGGAGAGCAATCATCTCAGCAACCTCGCCTGGATGTATCACCACGATTGGACTCCCGCCCTGCTCCAAGCCGATGCGAGTACCACGATCTATGGAACATTCGTCAAAAATTATCTAGCCACCGTAACAGCGCTCCCCCAAAAACCAGACTTGATCGTGACGAATGCAACGGTGAATCCCATTTCACCGGACCCAAACCAAACTTTCGATGTAAGCATCACCATCAAAAACCAAGGAGGGGAAGGCGGAGCGAATACTGTATATCGAGATGTGTATATTGACAGAGACCCGTCTACGCTTCTTGACCCCATTACAGGATGTCCCCCTCCAGGAGATTTCTTCAGGTCAGATTCTTATGCAAGTCTGCCGGCTGGTATGACGGACACAAAAACAGTCACCATCACGGGCGGGCTGCCGAACGGCAACCATAAAATTTGGGTTTATGTCGATGCGCGTTGCCTTGTGGACGAAGGCAGCGGAAGTAATAACGCACCGTAGAAAATCTCAAAGGGCTGACTTGCCAATTGCATAGAACCCGCTTCCAGCTCTAGGCTGGAGGCGGGTTTTTGCTTCCCAACTTTCCCCAACCCTTTCAGCCCTCACCCAATCGTTTGAGAAGGGGATTCCAGAGAAAATTGGTTCGATGAAAACCCTAGAATCCCCTGCCCCAGACCAGGTGCGCATCCTGGTCGTAGATGATCATCCCAATACGGCTACTACTCTGGCGCGTGCGCTCGCCCAGCTTGGACCCACGGTGGATGTGGTTTCCGCCGCAAGTGGTCGTGAAGCCCTGGAGAAGGTAAAAAATAAAGGCGTGGATATTTTATTCACCGATATGATCATGCCTGAAATGACAGGGCTGGAACTGATCGAAAAAATGAAAAACCATCCTGCGGGTCGGCCAGCATATACCTATTTGGTCACGGCGTATGATGTGCCCGGCCTAAAGGTTACTGCGCAGCGCTTGAAGGTAAATGAAGTGATCGTGAAGCCTGTGCGCCCTGAACGCATTTGTCAGATCGCAACCCAAGCCATGGAAGAAATGAATAATGCCAGCCAGCCTATGCGGCAGGCGGTTGCGAGCAAAAGAAAGTTCAAGATCCTGATAGCAGACGACCGCCCGGATAATGTCACTCTCTTGGAACGTTATCTTGAATACGAAGGCTACGATCAGGTCAACGCAAAAGATGGCGTGGAAACCCTTGAAAAGGTGCATGATGAAATGCCAGATCTGGTTCTGCTGGATATCAACATGCCTCTCAAAGACGGCTTCTCAGTTCTTAAAGATATTCGTTCAGACCCCGCAATCAGCCATATTCCAGTAATCATCCTTACCGCTGCACGGTTGGATCCCTCGGATGTGCAATCTGGTTTAAATCTTGGCGCCGATGATTATGTAACTAAGCCCTTTGAACGCCACGAATTAATGGCGCGCATCCGCACAAAATTGCGGGTGAAAGAAGCTGAAGATATTATCCGCCGCCGTAACCGTGAGTTGAATCTGCTGCCTGAGATCGGCAAGGAATTAAGCGCACGGACCGACATTAAAGACCTTGCGAATGTTCTACTCAAACGTACTGCGGAAACGCTGGGAGCCATTCAGGGGAATATGATCATCCTGCAAAACGGAGTCAATGCCCAGCAAAATTATCAGGTTTCATTATCTGCCGAAGAAAATCAAAACCAGAAATTGGAAATTTCGCAGGCTCTCATTGACCACATGAAAGCAGAACCTCAAGGCATTGTGATGAACAATACACGAGACAATCCGCTGTGGCAGTTGAACGAAAATTCCGTGATTGGTTCGGCAGTGGTTGCACCGTTAAGCGGGCGCCGCGAATTAATGGGTTTGCTCATTCTCGCTCATGAACAGGAAAATTATTTCAACACAGATCATTTGCTTTTGCTGCAAGCCATTGCAAGCCAGGCCGCGATCGCCATAGAGAATGGACGCCTGTACGCAGACATGGCTCAGGAACAAAAAAAGCTGGCCGTAGTTTTGCGGTATGCAGCAGAAGCCATTTTGTTGTTTGATGAAAGTGGAAAACTTTGCCTTCTGAACCCGGCTGGAGAAAAACTGTTCACAGACTTCAGTACACGCATTAATGAAAGACTACCAAAAAATAGCGGATACGAATCATTTGTCACCTTGTTGGATGATGCACGCGCGTCACAGCGTTCCAGCTCCGGCGAAGTACTATGGCCCGACCAGCGAACTTTTGTTGCCCTGATCTCTCCCATCGAAGATGGAGGTCAGGTTGCGATCCTGCATGATGTCAGCCACTTTAAAGATCTTGAAAAAGTTAAAAATGAATTCATTGCAACCGCATCTCACGACCTGAAGAATCCCATCACTACGATCTCCGGTTTCAGCAATCTGCTCGAACAGGCCGGTCCGCTCACCGAACAGCAGCATGAATTCGTAAACTACATAAAATCCGCCTCCCATACCATGGCTGAGCTTGTACAAAATATGATGTCGCTTGCGCAAATGGATCTGGAAATTCAAAAAAATTATGTCCCGGTGGATCTGCAAAAGCTGCTGAAAGAAATGGTGAATGAATTCGCCTTGCAAATCGGGAAGAAGGGACAAAGCCTAAAGTTCACGCCTCTTTCCACGCCTGTGCATGTCAGCGGCGACCCGATGCAGTTAAACCAGCTGTTACGCAACCTGCTTGGGAATGCGATCAAATACACTCCCAATGGAGGGACCATTCGACTTAATTCAAAAGTGGAAGGTTCGCAAATCTCGATCAACGTTCAGGACAATGGATTTGGGATCCCAACAGCAGACCTGCCATTCATTTTTGACCGTTTCTATCGCGTCCGTGAAGGAAAGTCCAGCGAGGTGGAAGGAAATGGGCTGGGGCTCGCGATCGTAAAATCCATTGTGGAAAATCACAGCGGAACGATCAGCGTCGAAAGTGAAGTTGGAAAAGGCACCTGCTTCAGCATTTCACTTCCAGTTATATAAAAGCAAGCCACATTCTTTGAACCAACAAAATTTGAATTTCAACCCATTCCTATCTTGTGGAGGCAAATCATGAATAGCTCAAAAAAAATCAGCTTTATCACCACGCTGGTGCTGATCGTTTCCTTCGTACTGTCAGGCTGCGCGCCTTCGTCAACACCTGTAGCAACTGAGGCTGCAGCAGCCCCGCAAATTGTCATCGGGCTATCTCTCTCAGATCTGAGCAATCCCTTTTTTGTCTCCGTTCAAAAAGGGGCACAAGAAGCCGCAGACCGCCTTGGCGCAACCTTGATCGTCAATGACGCAAGCAATGACAGCGCCGTTCAGACACAACAGCTTCAAGCCATGATCGACAAGAAAGTGAATGTACTGCTTATCAATCCCGTGGACAGTGATGCCATCGGCGACATCATTAAATCTGCGAATACAGCCGGGGTACCAGTCATCACAGTAGATCGCAGCGCAAGTTCTGGTGAAGTTATTTCTCACATTGCATCAGACAATGTAGCAGGCGGAGTTATGGCAGGAAATTACCTTGCCGAACTCATTGGCAAAGCTGGAAACGTAGTTGAATTGGAAGGGATCGCCGGTACCTCTGCCGCAAAAGACAGAGGCGCTGGATTCAACGAGGCCATATCTTCATATAAGGACATCACCGTCATCGCAAAAGAAGGGGCTGAATTTGACCGCGCCACCGCCAAACAGGTCTTCGCCGAAATATTAGCTCAATACCCCGATATCAAAGGCGTTTTTGCTCATAACGACTCCATGATCTTGGGCGCTATTGATGCTGCTGAGGAAGCCGGGCGGACTGGTATCCTGTTTGTTGGGTTTGAAGCGGTTGATGAAGCGGTCGATGCTGTGGAAAAAGGAACGCTTTCAGCAACGATCGCCCAGCAGCCCGCAGAAATTGGGCGTTTGAGCGTTGAGACTGCCATAAAGTACTTGAAAGGCGAAACTGTGCCTCAATCTATTCCAGTTGAACTGGCCCTGGTGCATAAATAAATTTCTAAGCTCTACCTTATTTTCAACGAACACCAACTGGAAATAAGATGAAAGACTGGAGATGATCCATATGATGCGAATCAATCTATCCGTAGGACAGCGTGTACTATCAGGTTTTGTCGTTTTGATCTTCCTGGTTGCACTTGCCAGTGGTGTAGGGTTTTTCTATTCTAATTCTGCCAAAAAAGCGCTGGACTCTTCTCACAACAACAGCACGCAAATTAACAATGTCCGATCTTTGCAACTGCAATGGGCATCTGTCGTAGCATCGGTGGATAGACTCCTCCTAAGCCGTCAAACTTCCATCATAGATCAGCAATTAAATCAGGATATCGCTACCTTTAACCAGAAATTAGATGACCTGCAAGGACAAAGCATCGGACAAACCCCGCAGTCAATCGCAGAAAATCGAGAGATCGTTAAAGATTTAAAACAGCTCGGCGCTGACCTCACAACGATCACCTCCCAAATCACCCAATACGCGCAAGATGGAAGTTGGGCAAGAGCACAGACTTTGCGCTTTACGGAAATGACATCCCTTGAACGCCGCTTGAACGATAACCTGAACCAATTAAATCAAAATGTAACCAAAGACATCGACACGGAAGTCTCCATATCTACTGCACGGCAAAGGTCAGAAAGCTCACAACTCACCACCATTCTTATCCTTGCGTTAGTATTAAGTGCAATTCTGGCATATTTTACAACCCGCAGCATCACCGTTCCAGTTGCACAATTGCTTGGCAATGTTCAAAAAATCATGAACCGTGATTTCAGTCCACAAGAAGTCCTTCAACGAAGCGATGAGTTCGGCCAACTTTCACAAGCCACGAGCCTGATGACAAACTTACTCAAGGAAACCTATGACCAATTGGAGCAGCGCGTAACGAACCGCACCAAAGCGCTGGCAACTTCCACCGAAGTCAGCCGCCGCCTTTCCACCATCCTCGACCGTAAACAATTGGTAACTGAGGTGGTAGAGCAAGTAAGGAATTCCTTTGGGTATTACCACACCCAGATCTATTTTTATGACGATACCCGTGAATATCTGGTAATGGCAGGAGGTACAGGGGAAGCCGGCAAGACGATGTTGGAGAGATCCCATAAACTTGCCAACGGGCGCGGCCTCGTAGGACGAGCTGCAGAAAGCAATGAGCCAATCCTGGTTGCAGATACAACTCAAAATACTGAATGGCTACCCAACCCGCTATTACCTGAAACGAAATCTGAAGTTGCAATCCCAATATCGATCAGTACCCAAGTGTTGGGAGTATTGGATGTGCAGCATAATATCGTGGATGGTTTAAAGCGCGAAGATATCGATGCGCTATATTCCATTGCCAACCAGATCGCTGTTGCTGTGCAAAATGCACAATCCTACACAGAAGTCCAACGTAGTCAGGCTCTTTTGTCTGAAGCCCTAAAAGTTGCCCGAATTGGCAACTGGGAATACGAATTTGAAAAGGATCTATTTTCCTTTACCGACGAGTTCTATGCCATTTTCCGCACCACAGCTGAACAAGTTGGCGGGTACAAGGTATCCTCTGCCGACTATGCCCGAATTTTTGTCCATCCCGAGGACGCCATGCTTGTAGGGTCAGAGATCCAAAAAGCAATCGAATCCAAAGAACGGCTTATCAACAGAGATCTTGAACACCGCATCCTCTTTGCCGATGGTCAGGTAGGCTACATTTCTGTCAGGTTTAGCGTGGAACGCGACGAGAATGGAAAGATCACCCGCTGGTGGGGAGCAAACCAGGACATTACGGATCGCAAGCAATTGGAAGATTCCAACCGTAAGCGCGCCGAACAACAGGAAGCCCTCAACTTAATTACTCAAAAGATCCAGAACACAACCAACATCGAAGCAGCTATGCAGATCGCCGCACGCGAACTGGGCCATGCACTGGGGATGAAGACCACGATGGTGACAATCACTCCTGAGCCGTCGATAGGCCAACAAAAAGGCAGCACCCATGAATAATATGCTGAACTCTTCAGAAACAAGCAGACACGCGCACACAGGCAGGAATTCGATCATGTGCAACAGAATCCTTCGCATCTTTTCCTGTCTGATCGTTGCTTCTGTTCTCTTGAGTGCATGTGCAGGGACATCTGCTTCTGCCCCTGCCAACCCTCCGTTGCGCATTGCATGGAATTTATGGTACGGATATTACCCCCTGGTGATCGCTGCAGAAAAAGGGCTTTTTGAAAAGCATGGCGTACAAGTTGAGCCTGTCTTTTATGATACCTATGCCAATCAAGCTCCCGACCTCGCCTCAGGAATGGTAGATGGCGCCATGACAGTTCTAAGCGATACCCTTTTCGATTCGCTCAGCAATGACGTCCAGGTTGTTTTAGCCACAGACAACTCCGTGGGAGCTGATCAAGTTGTGGTTTCTTCGGACATCGTCAATTTGAGTGACTTGCGCGGCAAACGCATTGGCGTAGAGTCCAGCAATGTTGGTGGAGTTTTATTAGTACGGAAAATGCTTGAAGTGAACGGCATATCCCCCAGTGAAGTCACATTCGTTGAAGTATCACCTGAAGAGGTCCCCGCATCCATCCCCGGCTTGATTGACGCCGGATACACCTTTGATCCGTACACATCTGAATCCCGCGCCAAAGGAGACAAAGTCGTTTTCTCCAGCGCAGATGCCCCCGGTGTAATCGTGGACGTGTTGGCATTTCGCAAAGATATCACCCAAAACAGGCCAGAGGAAGTAAAAGCCTTCATTGCAGCATGGTTCGAGGCTCTGGAATATTGGCAGTACAACGTCGACGATGGCAACGCGCTCATCGCCAAAGCAACAGGCCAGAAACCGGAAGATATTTTTACTGAAGGTATCAACCTGCTTGACCAAAACGCAAACATCCTGGCGTTTACAAAAGGTACAGACTACACATCCTTATACTTTGCAGCCGAACAGGAAATACAGTTTGTCATTTTGACAGGCGATATTACCCAGCCTGTCGATATAAATAATCTGCTTAATCCCTCTTTCTTAAAGTAGATAACCATTAAGCGAAACGTGGAATACCGATTTTAAGATCAGACATAATCCAGAAAACATCCGAGAAATCGCTGTTGAAGAAAAGAAGCGAGGCTTGAAATGAGTGAACAACACAAATCAACATCTCCCCAGGAAACTACCATCCGGCAGATGGTTTTGGTTGTCCAAAACATTGCATCAAATGCTCTTTTGTTTGTCGCCCTTGGCATCTATTTGACGATCCAAACCAGGGCATGGCAGGCAATTCAATTCAACATCCTGTCCATTCAGGTTGTTGCTATGGGCATTGTAAGCGTTGTTTTAATAAGGCGCGGACAGTCAACGTTAGGAGGATGGCTGTTCTTTGCATCAGACCTGCTCGCCCCTATTTGGGCTTCCTTATTGGTTTCGAAGATCGGTTATGTGGCAGTTGCTTATATTCTGATCACAACCTACTTTATGATCCGCTATGTAGTTCCCAGGGGAACACGTATCGTACTGGTCTTGAGTGTTTTCGGTGTAGCAATTTCCCTCGTAACAGAGTTTGTGAATCCGTCCTGGCGGCTTGTTTCCCCTCTCCTGCTGACTTTTTCTCCAATTTTTACAGCGATTTTGGGCATCGTATTCATCGGGATCGTTGTGCGTCAAACCTGGAGCAACAGTCTCCGTGCAAAACTGATCACCACATTCCTCGGTGTGACCATCATTCCATTGATCATTATCAGTACCCTTACCTATTATTCCAGTTACAACGCTTTAACGAATGATGCGGACCAAAAACTTGCTTTTGCTGCAAAGACTACAGCCCAAAAAATTGACGCTTTCATTGAGTTCAACCTTGAAACAGTACGCGCCGCCAGTCAATTCTCGGCTGTGCGAGATTACCTGTCTCTGCCTGAAAGTCAACGCTCTGGCAGTGAAAAAGAAGCGTCAGTTCTTAAATTCCTCACCTCCCTGTCCCGCCAGGATCCGGTCTTTATCTCATCCGTGGCTATATTTGATACAAAAGGTATTTCGCTGGCAGATACGGTTGCTGCCGATATTGGATTGGATAAATCCAGCCGTTCTTACTTCAAGGCCACCTTGTTAACCGGACTACCCTACGCCTCCGATGTTGAGTACTCTGCAACGTCAGGGGTTCCATCCATTTACTTTGCTGCTCCAGTGCGTGATGCAAACGGCAAAGTGCTTGGCATCATCCGAATTCGTTATACAGCTTCCATTCTTCAAAAATTGATCATTCAAGATACTGGCTTAGCCGGCTCTAGTTCTTACGCGGTTTTGCTGGACAGCAACCACGTCCGTCTGGCTCACGGCACAGACCGCGATCGCGTGTTCAAATCCATTGTTCCATTGGAAGAGACACTCGTGGCAGATTTGCAATCTAAAGGCCTTCTCAAGTCTGGTACGCCACAGGAACTTTCAACCAATTTGACTGATTTTGAGAACGGCCTCAACAATATTGAAAATGTCCCATTTTTTGCAGCCGACACGAACAGTGATGGTGCTTTGGAAGAAGTCGCCGTCTCTCCCTTGAGTAATAAGAACTGGTCCGTCGCTTTTATCCAATCCGAAAATGTTTTTCTTTCAGCCGTTACTGCACAAACCAACAATAACCTGCTGACTTCCTTCATAATTGCATTGATCGTTGCTGTGATCGGCTTCTTATTCTCACAAAACTTTGCCGGTCCCGTTATCCGTCTGACACAAACCGCTGAAGCCATTGCGGGTGGGAACATCAACATCCAGGCCCAGGTGGAAACAAGTGATGAAATCGGCATATTGGCAGGCACATTCAACCGCATGACCCAACAATTACGTGAATTCATTACATCGCTGGAAGAGCGAGTGGCCGCACGCACAAAAGATCTTGAAGCAGTAGCTGAAGTGGGGACTGCCACAGCTACCATTTTGGAAACAGACAAACTATTGTTGGAAGTGGTCAATCTTTCCAAAGAGCGTTTCAATCTTTACCACTCCCATATTTACCTATTGGATGAAGACGGCAAGAACCTGGTTCTTGCAGCAGGCGCTGGCGAACCTGGCCGCCAGATGAAGGCAAAGGGACTCTCCATCCCGCTAAACCGTGAACAGTCTCTGGTGGCGCGCGCTGCCCGTGAACGAAGAGGCGTTACCGTAAACGATGTAACTCAGGCGCCAGACTTCCTGCCCAACCCCCTATTACCCAACACTCGCTCGGAGCTGGCCGTCCCCATGATCGTCGGTGGAAAAGTGATCGGAGTTTTCGATGTGCAATCAGACGTGATTGGGCGCTTCACAGACTCAGACATCAATATTCAAACCACCCTGGCAGCACAGGTATCCACCTCAATTCAAAACGTTCGTTCCTTTGAACAATCCAAAGCGCAGGCAGACCTGGAATCATTGGTCAACTCCATTGGTCAAAAGATCCAACGCGCAGCATCAGTGGAAGAGACTTTGCAAACGGCCATCCGTGAACTTGGTCAGGCGCTCGGCGCTTCGCGTGTTACAGCGAATATCCAGGCCAACCGGGAAAACGTAAAAGCCAGCAGCAATTAAGGAATATAAGATGAATCAATCCACCTCTTCAATCAACAATAAGAAATACGATGAAAGCGCGTTTCGCACAGCGGTCTTCATCTTTTTCGGAAATCTTCTTTCCATGGGCGGTTGGCTCTACATCTCTTTACAGGTCGGCGCCTGGCAGCTTTACCTGCTAACTGCGTTATTGGGAATATTTATCATTGCGGATGCCGCAGCTGTAATATTCATTCGACGCGGAGAAACAGAGATCGGCGGTTGGATAATTATCGCCGGCATAATCATTCTTCTCGCTATTGGCGCGTTTCTAAACTCGGGAGTTGCCCTGATCGCTGGCATCTCCACTATTATGCTTGTCAACCTCATTGCCAACCTAACATTAACAACGAAACCCAAGCAACAAGCACTTATTATCAGCATTGTCGCTGGAATCCTGACGGCCTTGCTGGACCAATCGAATTCTGAATACCGCCTATTTCTCCCGGGGATTCAAACCATTCTCCCTGTCATCAGTGGTGTGGCTGCCCTGCTTCTGGTTTTCTTTATTACACGCCAATCCTGGGGAATAGTTACCCATAGTCTACGCCTCAAGATCGCTATTTGGACAGGCTTAATTCTTGCAGGAAGTGCGGTTATCCTAATCAGTTACTCTACCATCACGGGCAGGCAAGCAGCCATCGTCAACGCGGAAAAAGAGGCATTGGCAATCGCTTCTTCTGAGGCTCAATCGGTACGCGTTGAAATGGAAATTCCATTGAACACAGCACGGGCTCTGGCTAATTCCCTGACAGCCCTAAAAGACCCTTCCTTTTCTGAATCCCTTTCTCGTGATCAGGTCAACGCCATGCTGCGGCAGGTTTTGATTAAAAACCCAAGCTTTTTGGGAACGTACACTCTTTGGGAGCCAAATGCATTTGACGGGTTAGATGCGACTTTCAAGAATACAGCCGCCCATGATGCGACCGGTCGCTTCATTCCCTATTGGGTTCGGGCGGATGATGGCAGTGTGGACGTCAGTGCGCTGCTTGATTACGAAACCCCAGGTAGTGGTGATTGGTACCTATTGCCGCGTCAGACGAAAAAAGAAGTGACCATTGCGCCAGTCATTTATCCAATTAAAGGTGTCGACACCATCATGGCCTCCTTCGTGGTACCCATTTTGTATAACGACAAATTCTATGGCATTGCCGGTGTGGACGCTCCGATCAGTTTCGTACAGGGCATTGTGGATAAGGTTGACCTTTACAACGGCACAGCCGACGCAATCTTAATGACCTCTGAAGGCACACTACTCGGCGTTCGTAACAAACCTGAATTGGTCAACAAACCGGCCGCCGAAATTTTCTCCGACTTTTCTGATTTACAAGCACGTCTGGATGCTGGCGAATCCTTTGTCAGTACCAGCCCCGATGGAAAATACCTGCGTGTTTTCTCCCCAGTAGACCTCGGCCTTACTGGTAAACACTGGTCTTTTGCGTTGATCATTCCGGTCACCGAAATCACAGCACCTGCATCTACCGCCGCCATTCAACAAGGGCTGATCGGTATTGGCCTCGTCCTTATTGCGCTTGTTATTCTATGGGTCTTGAGTGGTCAGCTTGCGAGCCCTGTAAGCGATTTGACAACAGTAGCGAATGCGGTTTCGAAAGGTGACTTGAATGTGAGGGCGGAAGTTAAAGCGACCGACGAAACAGGCGTGTTAGCCAACGCATTCAATTTAATGATCACACAGCTTCGCGAATCATTTTCCACATTGGAACAACGCGTGGCAGACCGTACACGAGGCCTTGAATTGGCGGCAGAGGTTGGTCGAACCGTATCACAAGTGCGCTCATTGGATGTTCTGCTGACGGAAGCCGCAGAAATCATTCGCTCACAATTTGACCTGTATTATGTTCAGGTATACCTCACAAATCCCAGCCAGACAGCACTGATCCTGCAAGCGGGCACAGGCGCCGTGGGCGTGGAATTGCTTAAACGCGCCCATCAATTGCCATTAAATACCGCATCCATTAACGGGCGCGCCGCGATCGAAAAGCGTTCAGTGGTGATCACAGACACAAAATCCAGCGCCACATTTAAACCCAATCCCCTCCTTCCCGACACCCGTTCTGAAATGGCTGTGCCACTGCTTATCGGTGAAAGAGTAGTAGGTGTATTGGATATGCAAAGCCGTGCAACCAATCAACTAAACCAGGAAGGGTTGAAAGCCTTCGAAGCTCTCGCGGGGCAATTAGCCATCACGATTCAAAACGCCACCTTCCTTGCTCAAACGGAACAAGCCCGTGCTGAAATTGAAGCGCAAGCCCGCCGCCAATCACGCGTCAACTGGACAGAGTATCTGGATGCGATTCACAAACCAGAGGAAACAGGGTTTGTATACCAGAACAACAAGGTCTCTTCCCTTTCAGGAGCGGAACAACAATCCTATGTTCAGGCAAACGAGAGTGCAGTAAGCGCCCCCATTGAAATCACCGGCGAATCCCTTGGGAATTTAGTTGTGGAAATCGAAGGGAGTTCTCCCATCTCTCTTACGTCTGAATTAGTGAGCACGGTAGCCCGCCAGGTGGCACAGCAGATCGAAAACCTGCGTTTGCTGGAAAGCGCCGAAAGGTATCGCAGCGAGGCAGAAGAAGCTTCGCGTCTCATAATCCATGAAGGTTGGAAAGATTATATGCGGGCGAATGCCGGTGAAGGAATTAGCTACATTTATGATCTGAATGAAGTCAAGCCTTATTACAGCGATCAAGATCAACAACAGGAAGTTGACAGCTTTACCACGCCGCTCAAAGCCAGAGATGAGATCATCGGAAAACTTGTTGTGCAAGGGATTAATGCCGGGAACAACGAATCGATTGAACTCGTCAATGCGGTTGCAGAACGTCTCGGATCTCATCTTGAAGGGCTGCGCCTTTCCAACCAGACGGGCCAGGCGCTATTTAGGACCCAAAAACTGGCGGAACGTGAGCAGGCATTGCGCCAGATCACCAGCGCTGTCCGTGGTTCAACCGACCCTGAGATCATCCTGCGCGCCGCTGCTCGTGAGTTGGGCACGATCCTGGGACGAAAAACAATCATCCGCTTGAAAACAACCAACGAAGAGCAACCCAGCCAACAGCAACGTGTCGAAGCGCATGGAAACGAATCAGCTTTACCTGTAGAAACTCAACATGCTGATGGAGGTGTCAAATGAGCGGCACAGAAAAAAATCTTCAAAAAAGTAGTGAAAAAAACATCACTGGCTCTTTCCGCTACGAACAACAAATACTCAATACATCATCCATCGGCGTGCTGATCACCCGTATTAACGACGGCACAATTTTATATGCAAACAAAGCGATCGCTGTTTTACTAGGAATCGAAAATGTCAAATCGGTCATTGGACAGCCAGTGCCTGATTTTTACTGGGACCCAGCAGATCGCCAGAACATACTTGAAACCTACCACACAGAAGGTTCTGTTACCAATAAGGAAATACGCGCCCGCCAGTTCAACGGGAATATGCTCTGGGTTTCTGTCTCTCTTCAACCTTTTGAGTTTGAAGGCGAACACGTATTACTCTCTGAGATCGTTGATATTACTGTCCGCAAGCAGGCGGAGGATATCGTAAAGGCCTCTCAACAGAAACTTTCCCTGTTGATCGACAGCTCGCCGCTGGCGGTTATTGAATGGAACACGAACTTTGAAGTGGTCTCCTGGAATCCTGCTGCTGAACGCATTTTTGGTTATTCCTTTGAAGAAGCCAAAGGACGCCATGCCGCAGGTTTGATCGTACCTGCTGAATACAAAGCCGTTGTTGACGAAGTATGGGCAAACCTGCTTAAGCAAACGGGCGGCACCCGCTCGACCAATGGCAATGTCACAAAAGACGGCCGCGCCATTACTTGTGAATGGTACAACACCCCATTGGCAGACTCAGACGGAAATGTGTTCGGCGCCTCCTCATTGGTTGAAGACATCACCGAACGCAAACGTGCAGAGGATGTAATTAAAGAATCTCAGCAGAAACTTTCCCTGTTGATCGACAGCTCGCCGCTGGCAGTTATTGAATGGAACACGAGCTTTGAAGTGGTCTCCTGGAATCCTGCCGCAGAACGAATCTTTGGTTATTCCTTTGAAGAAGCGAAGGGACGCCATGCCGCAGGTTTGATCGTACCTGCTGAATACAAAGCCATTGTTGATGAAGTTTGGTCTAACTTGCTTAGTCAGACTGGCGGCACCCGCTCGACCAATGGTAATGTTACAAAAGACGGCCGTGCCATTACTTGTGAATGGTACAACACCCCGCTGGCTGGACCGGACGGCAAGGTATTTGGCGTTTCATCTTTAGTGGAAGATGTTACCGAGCGCAAGCTGGCAGAAGGTGAATTGAACCGAATCCAAATCATCGTTGAAACCGTCCCAGACTTTATTGCCATGGCCGCTCCTGACAGGTCTGTGCTTTATGTGAACCCGGCCGGTTTGGCGCTCACTGGATATACCGCCAAAGAGGTTTCCGATGGAATAAAAATTAGCGGTTTCCAACCGACCCTTCCTCCAGAAGTTATGGATACAGTGCTGCGCGAAGGAGTATGGAAAGGTGAAAGCGAATTATTCCGCAAAGACGGAAGCAGCTTCCTAATTTCGCAAGTGATCGCGACATCCAAAGATACGCAGGGAAACATCCAATACATCACAACCCTGGCTCGTGATATCACCGAGCGTAAAATCGCGGATGAAAAACTACTCCAATTGCAAAGCGCCGTGGAACAGACAGGAGACGGCATTGCCCTGGCTGACCTGAATGGGAATGTCATCTATGCGAATCCAGCCTGGGCCGAAATGCACGGCTATACTGTGGATGAGATTCTGGGGCGTCATTTGAGCATTTTCCACACTCAGCAACAACTGGAACAAGAAGTTATTCCCTTCAATAACAAAGTAATGGAACTCGGCAAGCACTCCAACGAAATCGGCCATATGCGCAGAGACGGCTCCCTGTTGCCCACCTTGATGACAACCGTGGTTCAGAAGGATGAAAATGGTAATCCGGTAGGTCTGATCGGCACGATTCGTGATATTACTGAAAGCAAGAAGGCGGAAGAACTCCTGCAGCAAAGCGAAGCAAATCTATCGTCCGCGCTGCGTGTTGCTCAAATGGGATATTGGGAATTTGACATCCCAACTCAATCTTTTACCTTCAACGATCAGTATTATTCCTTGCTTGGTACAAATGCAGAGAAGGCGGGCGGCTATCAGATGAGCGCCCAAAGATTCGCCACGGAATATGTTCCTCCAGAAGATGCGGGTATTGTGCAAGCTTCCATCATAAAAGCCATTGAAGCCACAGACCCCAACTTCCAAACTCAAATTGAAACCCGCAACTTGCGCGCGGATGGGGTACCGATCTCGACCATCGTTTGGTTCCGCATCAGAAAAGATGAAAAAGGTCAAACCGTCAAGTTGTATGGCGTCAGTCAAGATATCACTGAGCGCAAACGGCTGGAACGCGAAATTCAGGAAGGTTTTGAACGCCGCGGCTATCAGGTGCAAGTCAGCACAGAGATCTCGCAGGAAGTTGCCGCCGCGTCTGAATTGAGTGACCTTTTTGCCCGAGTTGTAACGCTCACCAAGGAACGCCTCGGGTATTACCACACACAATTGCTGCGTTACGATTCAACGCAAGATGCCGTGGTGCTGGTCAACGGATATGGCGAAACAGGTCAGAAAATGCTTGCCGGCGGCCATCGAATGCCAATGGGAAGCGGCTTGATCGGTACTGCAGCAGAGAGCGGACAAACAGTCCTACGCTCTGCTCTGGCAAATGACCCAGACTGGAAGCCAAATCCCCTGCTTCCCGATACACAAGGCGAAATCGCGGTACCTATTAACCTTTGGTGCTAGTTGAGTCATGGGGTATCCTCAGAGGTGCTCAAACCTAACGAGGAGACACCCCATGACTACAGACGACATTATCCTACATATTTTCTATCATGTTGCGACATCT
>Ga0172373_10001198_pt1 | contig 42142 bp, 37 predicted proteins | sample Lak10m_2_FD_114546 | JGI IMG/M metagenome (GOLD analysis project Ga0172373, IMG submission 114546) | Freshwater microbial communities from Kabuno Bay, South-Kivu, Congo - kab_092012_10m | ecosystem: Environmental > Aquatic > Freshwater > Lake | place: Democratic Republic of the Congo... | reverse complement strand
CGATGCGTGTGGAATAGCAACTCAAGTATTGAGTCAAACAGCCTACAACTGTTCAGATGTAGGAGTAAACACGGAATCAATGGTTGTCACGGATGTAAATGGCAACACGATGTCATGTACAACATTGGTAACTGTTGTGGATACCATACAACCTACTATAGTTTGTCCAGCTACGGTTACGCAAACAGCTGACCCAGGAGAATGTGGTGCAGACGTAGTATTTGCCGCGCCAATTACAGCAGATAATTGCGGTGTGTTTGCAGTGTTGAATGATTATAATGGTAATGTAAGTGCAACAGATTTCTACCCTGTTGGGACTACACAAGTACTATATGATGTGGTAGACGTTAATGGTAATCACAACATGTCATGTTCTTTTAACGTAGTAATTACAGATAATGAGAATCCAGTATTTGTTTGTCCTTCAAACATTACAACCAACGTTGCTGCTGGTTTCTGTTCAAAAACAGTAAACTTTAATGTTTCTGTTACAGATAATTGTACTACACTAACACCTATTAGAACACAAGGACTAGCAAGTGGTGCTGTATTCCCATTGGGTGTTACCACTGAAACGTTTGTAGCAACTGATGCTTCAGGAAATCAATCTACTTGTACATTCACTGTGACAGTAGTAGATACGATTAAACCAGACATTGTTTGTCCGGGTAATCAGGTGTTCAATGCAACTACTGGTTTGTGTAGTAGAAATGTGACGATTGCAGTACCTGTAACGAATGACAATTGTTCGGTTTCTAGTGTGGTAAACAACATCACAGGAACAAATGATGCCTCTGGTGTTTACAACGTAGGAATAACAAATGTAATCTACACGGTTACAGATGGCAGTGGTAACACACAAACATGTAATTTCACGGTTACAATTAATGACAATCAAAATCCTGCCATTACTTGTCCATCAAATATCTCTGTAAACAATACACCGGGGCAATGTGATGCAGTTGTAGCCTTTACAGCACCGGTAGGTACGGATAACTGTAGTGGAGCTTCAACCGTTATAACAGCTGGTTTACCTTCAGGAAGTACCTTCCCACTTGGCGTAACAACGGAGACGTATCAGGTTACTGATGCAGCAGGACTTACAAGTTCATGTTCTTTCACTGTAACAGTAATTGACAATGAGTTGCCAACGATAGTTTGTCCGGCGAATATTGCTGTAAACAATACAGTTGGTTCATGTAGTGCACCAGTTGCATTTGTTCCACCTGTAGGGACTGACAATTGTGCTGGAGCATCAACTACATTAATTGCTGGTTTAGCTTCTGGAAGTACCTTCCCGGTTGGTATTACAACGGAAACATATCGTGTAACAGATGCTACAGGAAAAACAGCAACATGTTCCTTCACCATTACTGTAGTAGATGCTGAATTACCTGTAATCGTATGTCCAGCAAACATTACACAATTTGCAAGCACTGGTTTCTGTAATAAACAAGTAACGTTTACAGCACCTGTTGGTACAGATAATTGTGCTGGTGCATCAACTGTGAAAACAACAGGTTTGAATAGCGGCCAGTTGTTCCCTGTTGGAATTACAACTGAAACATATACCGTGACTGATGCATCTGGTAATACAGCAACATGTACATTTGATATTACGGTTGTAGATACGATTACACCAACAGTAGTTTGTCCTGCAAATATTGTAACAACGAATACACCTGGAGTTTGTGGGAAAGATGTAACATTTGCAAATCCGGTTGCTTCTGACAATTGTTCAATTGTTTCAACAACATTAACATCAGGGTTAACTTCTGGAAGTACATTCCCAGTTGGAACAACAACACAAGTGTTTGTTGTAGCTGATCCTTCAGGTAACACAAAGTCATGTACATTTACAATTCAAGTAAACGATGTTGAAAATCCTGTAATTACCTGTCCTGCTCCGATTGTTGTTAATGCCGTTACAGATTCTTGTTATGCAAAAGTGAATTTTGTAGCTCCAATAGGAACAGATAATTGTGCAGGTGCATTTACTGTTCAGACAGCAGGTTTACCTTCTGGTTCTTTATTCCCAATTGGTAATACAACAAATACCTTTACGGTTACAGATGCGGCAGGTTTAACAGGTCAATGTTCTTTCATTGTACAAGTGAAAGATATTCAGAATCCTACCATTCTTTGTCCAGCAAATATTTTGCAAAGTGTAGATCCAGCACAATGTAGTGCTGTGGTATCGTACGCTACACCTATATTCAATGATAATTGTTCTGGTAGCAATTTAACGTTGACGGCTGGTGGTGCAAGTGGAACGTCGTTCCCAGTTGGAACAACAGTGGTAACTTATACAGTTACGGATGGTTCTGGAAATACAGCGTCATGTTCGTTCAACGTTGAGGTTGAAGATGATATTACTCCTGTAATAACTTGTCCGGCAAACATTTCAGTTTCCAATCAACCAGGATTATGTGCGGCGGTTGTAACTTACGCTGCGCCAGTATACTCTGATAATTGTCCGAGTGCATTATTGAGTTTAGTATCAGGTCAGGCTTCAGGAACTTCATTTAATGTTGGAACTACAACCCAAATATTTGCAGTGACAGATGCTTCGGGTAACATCAATACGTGTGCATTCAATGTAACGGTTAACGATACAGAATTGCCAGTATTTACTTGTCCGACAACATTAACGGTAAATACAGATCCGGGTAATTGTAATGCGGTTGTAACTTACCCGACACCTCCTGTGAGTGATAATTGTGGTGTAGCTACAAACAATATGACTGCTGGTCAGGTAAGTGGTTCTATCTTCCCAGTTGGAACAACACCAATAACTTTCCAAGCTATCGATATTCATTCGAATACAGCTTCATGTACCTTTAATATCGTAGTTGTGGATCAAGAACTTCCTGTAATTTCTTGTCCTGCAGATATTACGTTGAATATCCTTCCAGATGATTGCGGAAGAACAGCAACATATGTAGCTCCAATCGGAACGGACAACTGTTCTCCAATCACAACCATGACGGCTGGATTGGTAAGTGGTTCTTATTTCCCTGTAGGAACAACAACACAAACATTCGTTGTAACCGATCCTTCTGGAAATACAGCTACATGTTCGTTTGACGTTACAATTGTTGATAATCAAAACCCTGAAATTATATGTCCATCAAACATTATGGATGTAGCTGATCCTGGATCATGTGGTAAAGCAATTACGTTCTTGGATCCAATTTATGGAGATAATTGTCCAAACCCAGTATTGACATTAACGTCAGGTTCTGTATCAGGATCAGTTTTCAATACAGGAGTAAATAACCAAGTGTTTACGGTTACGGATGCTTCAGGAAATACAGCGACATGTAACTTCACAATTACTATTGTGGATAACCAGAATCCTGTAATTACATGTAATAATATTGATACAGTAAATTCAGTAGGATTATGTGGAGCGAATCTCGTATTACCAATACCTACGAATTCTGATAACTGTTCTGTAGTTTCAATTGTTAATGATTTCAACGCAAATCAGGATCCAAGCGGATACTATCCAGTTGGAGCAACAGTTGTAAATTACATTATTACGGATCCATCAGGTAATACAGCAACATGTTCATTTACAGTAACTGTTAATGACACTGAAGCTCCTGAAATTGTATGTCAAAACGATACAGTGGTATTGGCACTAGCTAACTCATGCGATATTGCAATCACATTCCCTGTGCCATTCACAGATGATAATTGTGGTGTAGCGTCTGTTGTAAATGACTACAATGGAACTGCTGATGCTAGCGACATCTACAGTGTGGGAGATACCTTGGTTACATATACTATTACTGATATTCACGGAAATATAAATGCAAGCTGCTCATTCTTGGTGACGGTTGTTGATCAAGTGAATCCATTGATTACTTGTCCGACTTCAATTACACAAGGAAACGACCTTGGTTTATGCGAGGCTACAGTAACTGTCCCACTGCCTGTAAGTTCTGATAATTGTGGAATTACGTCAGTAATTAATAACTACACCAACGTAACAGTTGCAAGTGGAATCTATCCAGTTGGAACAACGACAGTTACTTATACAGTTACGGATCATTCTAATAACACAGCTTCGTGTACGTTTGATGTAACTGTTAACGATACTGAAGCACCTCAACTTATTGTATTAGCAGATACGACAGTTGAATGTTCAATTACTGCGCCAACAACAACAGACAATTGTTCAGGAACATTAACAGCAACAACAACGGATGTATTGGTAGAAGGAACAACTGTGGTATTCCACTGGACGTTCACTGATGCAGCAGGTAATGCAACTACTGTCTTACAAAATGTAACTGTGAATGATAGTACTGCACCAGTTGTGCCAATCTTAGTTGATGTTACAGGAGAATGTTCGGCAACTGTGACGGTGACACCAACTGCTACAGATGCTTGTACAGGTGTCATTACGGGTACAACAAGTGATCCATTAACATACAATACGCAAGGTACACATGTCATTACATGGTCGTTTGATGATGGAAATGGAAACATTTCAACGACTACACAGTCAGTGATTATCAATGATGTAACGAACCCATTGATTACTTCACCGACGGATGTATCTGTGTTACCAAATAATGCTGGATGTACCGCAATCATGGTTAACCTTGGATCGCCAGTAACCTCTGACAACTGTGCGGTAGATACGGTATACAATGATGCTCCTGCAACGTTCCCTCAAGGAACAACTGTAGTAACTTGGACTGTGGTGGATGAGAATGGAAACACGACTACTTCTACACAACAAGTTACTGTGCTTCCGGTAGTAAGTACAATTGCTCCAGTAGCGTGTGACACCTATACAGCACCTGACGGTCAAGTATACACGGCTTCTGGTTCATATCAAGCGGTAATACCTAGTTATTTCGGTTGTGATAGTACAATTACAATTAACTTGACAATTAATCAGTCAACATTCAGTACAATTGAAGAGCGTCATTGTGATAGTTACACTGCACCAGATGGTCAAGTTTATACTACTTCAGGCACATATACTGCATTAATACAGAATGTCGCTGGTTGTGATAGTACGATAACAATTAACTTGATCATCGATACGATTGGAAATAATTCAATTGTCATGGAACAAGTGGAGAATTATACTATTCTGAAATCACTTGAACCTGGTGTGGAATACCAGTGGGTGATGTGTTCAAACAACTTTGAGGAAGTAGTAGGTCAAACAGCGTCAACAATTGAACCTATCTTGACTGGATCTTATGCGGTTGTCTTGTCTAACAATTCTTGTGTGGAAACTTCCAACTGTATCTTCATTGACTTGAACGTTAAGGTACCACAAGTATTAACTATCAATGGTGATGGTGATAATGATGTACTTGAAATCAAAGGAATCTTTGATTATCCAAACAATACCATTGAAATCTTTAACAGATGGGGTAGTTTGGTGTACAAGAAAAATGGATATCAAAACGATTGGGCTGGAACAAATGAAGAAGGAATGAGTATAGGAAATGAGTTGTCGGTTGGAACATACTTCTATGTGCTTGATTTAGGAGTTGGTTCTGCACCATTGAAAGGATATATCTACATTACAAAATAATAACGAATGCGAGTTGTTATGAAATATATATTGATACTGATGCTAGGGATGGTTAGTTTACAATCCCTAGCACAACAAGAAGCGATGTTTACGCATTACTTTATGAACTCTCTTGCAATTAACCCAGCTTATGCGGGTAGTCGAGATGCCATGACGTTGACTGCGTTGAATCGATCACAATGGTCTGGATTTACAGGCGCTCCAAAAACCCAAAACATAACGCTACATTCTCCTTTCAAACGAGAGGACATGGCTTTTGGTGCTTCAGTTATGCTGGATCGAATTGGACCAGTGAATAATTCGAGTTTCTATGCAGATTATGCCTACAAAGTACCATTATACAAGGGTACCTTGTCCATGGGATTGAAAGGAGGATTTGATTTACAACAAATTAATTTGACTCAATTGTACGCAACTGATTTATATGACAATTCTTTGGTATACAATGTGCGAAATAAATCAATGATCAATTTTGGTTTAGGTGCGTATTATTCGCAAACGAAGTTTTATGTAGGACTTTCTACACCAAAAATCCTTGAATACAATTTGAATCAAATTAATAATCCAACAGCACGAGCTAATGCACAACGTCATTATTATTTGATGGGAGGAGGTTTACTTGATATCAATCAAAGTATTGCATTTAAACCTATGGGACTTATCAAAGTTACGCAAGGAGCACCTATTCAAGCTGATTTAACTACTTTGTTTGTTTTTAATAAACACTTTGAATTAGGCGCTATGTACAGGACTACGGATGCTGCTGGATTTATATTTGGAGTGAATTTGGATAATAACTTACGCGTAGGTTACTCATTTGATTGGTCGTTTGGATTCAATACTGGTCCTTACAACGCGGGTAGCCATGAGTTAGTATTACGTTATGACTTCATTAAAACGGTAAATAAGAAAATCGTATCGCCTCGATATTTCTAAATTGTAAACCGAATTTATTCGCTATGAAAAGGATTCTAATTTTACTTACACTAATTGTTGTAGGGAATGTGATGGCCCAAGAGAAGAAAAGTACCTTGGATAAATCAAATATGATGGACTTTACAAATGAAGTAGTTTTTGGTAAGTCCATGGAATATCGTGCAAATAAGTATTATAACATACTTAATTTTGAAAAAGCAATTGATTTGTACAAGCGTGCTGACACCTTGACCATTCAAGGTGTAAGAAATTATGCAGATGCCTGTGCAAAACAGCAACAATTTAGTGAAGCACTGTTAGTTTATGGTATTGTAATCAACAGAAAGGATGTGCAACCAAGTGATTATTTTCACTATGCAAACTTGTTGAAAATGAATAGCCGCTATACAGAGGCAGATGTGTGGATGAAGAAATTCGCTGAAAAAGCACCAGATGAATTGCGTACCTTACATAATAAGCGTGTTTTTAACGAATGTGCATCTTTACGACAAGATAGAGGCTTTTTTCAAAAAGTTAGTTTAGGCATTAACACACCAAAACAAGAATTTGCTTCCAGTTTTATAAATGGTACATTGGTTTATTCTGCTCAAGGTACTGAGCAAGCTCCGGTTATTAAAAAATACACTTGGACTAAAGAATCCTTTTTGAATTTGTATGTTGTTGATACCTTGTTAGCTCAGGATACGGCAAAGAGAAATTTATCCCCGTTGTTTAATGATGAATTTCATGAAGGATCATCTGCTTTCACAGGTGATGGAAAGAAGGTTTTTTTCTCTGCGAATGATCCTGATGTCCATGCAGATTCCTCGAAAACATATAACCTACAATTGTATTCAGCTACCTTAAATGCAGATAGTACTTGGTCTGAAAAGGTTGCGTTTGAATACAACAGTCCAAATTATTCCATTGCGCATCCTTGGATAAATAAAGCCGGTAATTTGATGTATTTTTCATCCAATATGCCTGGTGGAAAAGGTGGTGCTGATATTTATGTAACAACCTTAGATAAGAATGGTGTTTGGACTAATCCTAAGAATTTAGGTGATGCAATCAACACAGAAGGTGATGAATTCTTCCCGTTCTATAATGATAAGGATTCTATATTCTCATTTGCATCCAACGGTCATTTTGGTTTAGGAGGTTTGGATATCATCATGTGCAAGTACAGAGATAATGAATTTGTACAGGTTACGAATTTCGGAACACCACTCAATTCCGAGGCAGATGATTTCGCAGCAGTTTTCACCGATGACATGAAAGTTGGATACATTTCATCAAACCGCACAGGTGGTTTAGGTAGCGATGATATCTATGGCATGAAAATTTTGAAACCACTTCAGTTTGATATCGAAATGAAAGAAATTAAAGTGATAACAAAATTTGTTGATACTACGAGTTTACCGGGTGTGTCTATTGAGTTAATCAACTTGGAAACCCAAGAAGTTACTCGCGTTCAGACAAATGAATCAGGTTACTATTCTTTTTCATTACCTGCAGGTCAGCAATATAAAGTAAGGGGTCAATTCAAATTTTATAATGCTGATTCAACAACATTCTCAACTGATTTTAAGTCCGTTGGAAAAGATGTGACAATAAATTTGAAAAAGAAAGGTCCTGATGTATTAACGGTGGATGACCAAATCTTCTTAAAGGTATCAACAATTTATTTTGATGTGAATAGTGCAAATCTTCGTGAGGATACGAAAGATGTACTGGACTATGTTGTTAAGATTATGCATGAATACCCGAACATAGAAATCGAGTTAGGTTCTCATACCGACTGTAGAGGATCGATGGCGAGTAATCAAAAATTATCTGACCAGCGTGCAATAAATTCTGCAGCTTATATTAAAGATCGAATAGACAACCCGAATCGTATCCATGGTAAAGGATATGGAGAAACGCAAACGTCGAATGGTTGCGATTGTGAAGGAAAGGTGAAGTCGACTTGTTCCGAAGCTGATCACCAGGCGAATAGGCGAACAGAATTTAAAATCGTCAAAGGACATTAAAGAAAACAAAATATGTTAACGGCTATCTTACTTCAGGTAGCCGTTTTCATTTACTGATTACTTTTGTCAAAAAAAGGTGTTCGTAAACAGCAATACATTATACGCAGTAAGCACTTATTTCCAAAAGAAATTGGAATCTGATTTCAGTGCGAATGAAATACGCTTCATGTTTCGTGAATTAGCAATGGTAAGATTGAATTTATCGAAAGAGCAATTGATGTTTCCAAATGAGGTATTACTTTCGGAATCTGACTTGTTGTTTTTTAGAACTTGTGCGCATAAACTCCTCGAAAATATTCCTTTTCAACACATAATCGGGTTTACTTATTTTGGTGATCTTCGTGTGCAATGCAATAGCAGTGCGTTAATCCCTAGACCTGAAACGGTAGAATTAGCTGATTGGGTAGCTAGTTATCATCCGAATAAAGTATTAGATCTATGCACTGGTTCGGGTTGTATAGCGCTGTACCTGAAGGATAAACAAACGGCAGGAGAGGTATTTGGATTAGATATTTCTGAAGACGCATTAAGCTTGGCAAAATTGAACGCTACTACATTAAATTTAGCTGTCAATTTTGAGACTTTTGATGTGTTGAATGACCGACTTGCTGGATTTCATCAGTTTAAACATGCTGATGCAATTGTATCAAATCCACCCTACATTCCTTACCAAGAGAAGCAAAAAATGGCAGCACATGTTGTTGATCATGAGCCACATTTGGCCTTGTTTGTTACTGATGAGGACCCACTTTTGTTTTATAAACGAATTGCGGCTGAGGCTATCCCTGTATTGATACCAGGTGGAAATTTGTTTTTTGAAATTCATGAATCGTTTGGAACCGATATGTGTGGTTTAATGGAAGCTATGGGATATATAAACATTGAGTTGAGGAAAGATTTACAGGGTAAGGATAGAATGATCAAAGGTCAAAAACCTAACTTTGCGTAATGCAATCAAATTCCACTCAGGATCACATCGCGCAATTGACGGATCGTTTAAATGCGCTTAACCATGCATATTATGTGGAAAGTAAGTCACTTGTTTCTGATCAAGAGTTTGATGAGTTATTACAAGAGCTATCAAACCTAGAAACTCAATTTCCAGAATTTGCGTCAGAAAATAGTCCTACAAAACGAGTAGGTGGCGATATTACAAAAAAGTTTGAAACCGTAGTTCATCGATTTCCAATGCTTTCTCTGTCAAATACTTACGCTGAAGAAGAAGTGCGTGATTGGGAAAATCGATTAAAGAAAAGCATTGAAGATACCATCGAGTACGTTTGTGAGTTGAAGTATGATGGTGTAGCCATTGGTTTACATTACCTGAATGGTTATTTGCACAAAGCAGTTACGCGAGGTGATGGTACACAAGGTGAAGATGTGACAACCAACGTAAGAACCATAAAAACCATTCCCTTAATATTGACGGGTAATCATCCGGAAGATTTTGAAATACGAGGCGAAATAATCCTCCCAAAAAAACAATTTGAACGAATAAATGAACTCCGTCAAGCAGCAGGTGAGCAACTTTTTGCTAATCCAAGAAACACAGCTTCCGGGACTTTAAAATCATTAGATTCCAAATTAGTCGCATCACGTGGTTTAGATGCTTATTTGTATGGTGTATACTCCGAAAATGAACCGTATTTGAATCATTTTGATACGGTTGCTAATGCCAAAAACTGGGGTTTTAAGGTGCCAAATTCTGAACTTAATTACATCAGAAAAGTATCGTCTATTGATGAGATAATGAATTTTATTCATTTTTGGGAACAAAAAAAGCACGAGTTACCTTTTGAAATAGATGGTGTAGTAATCAAGGTAAACTCCTATGAACAACAACAGCGATTAGGTTTTACAGCGAAAGCTCCAAGGTGGGCAATTGCTTATAAATTCAAAGCAGACCGTGTTGAAACCTTATTGGAATCAATTACCTATCAAGTTGGTAGAACGGGCGCTATAACCCCTGTAGCTAATTTATCTCCAGTTAGTCTAGCAGGTACAACCGTTAAACGCGCTTCGTTACACAATTCAGATCAAATTGAAAAACTCGGTTTACACACAGGGGATTATGTATATGTAGAGAAAGGTGGGGAGATTATACCGAAAATAGTTGGTGTCAATACTGTTAAACGGCAACCCAATTCCTTGCCTGTACAATTTATCGAAGTGTGTCCAGAGTGTAATTCACCACTCTACAGACAAGAAGGAGAAGCCCAACACTTTTGTGTCAATGATTTAGAATGCCCTCCGCAGTTAACGGGTAAAATTGAGCATTTTATATCGCGAAAGGCGATGAATATTGACGGTCTTGGGACTGAAACCATTCAGCAGTTATTTGATGCCGGATTAATTCAAACCAGTGCTGATTTATACGCATTGACTTTTGATCAATTGGTGGGGTTGGACCGTATGGCCGATCGCTCGGCAAATAACTTGCTAAAAAGCATAGTAAACTCAAAGCAAGTTCCATTTGAACGTGTTTTGTTTGCGTTGGGTATTAGATTTGTTGGAGAAACGGTTGCGAAAAAATTGGCCAATCATTTTGAAACTCTGGATGCATTGTCCGTAGCCTCTTATGATGAACTAATTGCCGTAGAAGAAATTGGTGAGCGCATAGCAAATTCTATCTTGACTTATTTTAAAGACGAACGAAATAAGGTGTTGCTGGAGCGCTTGAAAAGTTTTGGGATTCAGTTTGAATCAGCAAAAAAAGAATTACTTTCGGGTACACTCGAAGGCAAGAGTATTGTTGTTTCAGGTATTTTTGAATCTTACTCGCGCGATGAGATCAAATTACTTGTTGAACAACATGGCGGTAAAAATGTGTCCTCCATTTCTTCGAAAACTGATTTTGTATTGGCAGGAGAAAACATGGGACCTGCGAAATTAAAGAAAGCCTCAGATTTAGGTATACCCATTTTATCTGAATCTGATTTTATAAAAATGATTGAATAATCATGGAATTAGAGAATACCATTTGGCCAGATACGAAACGAATTGTTGTAGTCTTTTCGTTTGAAGATGATCAACAGTTTGACCTATACCTAGATGCTTTTGATAAGTTTAGATGTGAAAACAACTTAAAGGCCATGTCTGTAATTTGCATTCTTCCTCCTGAAGTGAAGGGCGAAACCTATGAACAGGTCAGAAAGGTGAAATTCATTTCGAAAAAAGATTTTAATTTCTTTGGTAAGTTGAAGAATGCAGATATCGATTATGAATTGCAACAACATTTTGATTTAATGGCATGGTTCGGTGATTGCCCAGATAAACGTATCTTATCTACTTTGATGCAATTGGATTGTCATTGGAAAATAGGATTCCGAACAACACATGATTTCTTCAATTTTCAGCTGTCAACTCAGTCTGAAACACCCTACGAAATGATCAATTTTGCAAAACAAATTTTAGAAAAAACCTCCGGACATGAACAATCCATTTAAAGGAAGTGGTGTAGCATTGGTTACGCCATTTAAAACTGATTTAAGTATTGACTTTGATGCGCTAAGGAAACTTGTTCGCCTCCAAATTGCAGGGGGAACAGATTTTTTAGTCGTACAAGGTACTACTGGAGAGTCACCTACCTTGTCATCGGATGAAAAAGAACAGGTACTTGCAACCGTTATCGATGAAAATAAAGGGAAATTAAAAATTGTATACGGTGTTGGAGGAAACAATACACTTGCTGTTGGTGAACAATTGAAAAAAGTGCCACAGGGAGTTGATGGTATTCTCTCTGTTTCTCCCTACTACAATAAACCTGTTCAAAAAGGCATCGTGGAACATTTTAAGTACTTGGCTTCATGTACCCATTTACCTATAATTCTATACAATGTTCCTGGTAGAACGGGGTCTAATATGTTACCAGAAACAACTTTGGCTTTGGCAGAAACATCAAATATTGTTGCTGTTAAAGAGGCCTCAGGAAATATGGAACAAATTATGGAAATCATTCGTCAACGACCAAATGATTTTGGTGTATTGATTGGAGATGATGCGATTACCATGCCTTTAATTGCTGCAGGTGCAGATGGAGTGATATCTGTTGTAGCAAATGCTTTTCCAGAAAAGTTTTCTGAAATGGTACATACGGCTCAAAAAGGTGACTGGGCAACTTCTCGAACCTTGCATTATGATTTGTTGCCTGTGACCAAAATGTTTTTTGAAGAAGGTAACCCGGCGGGTGTGAAACTTGCGCTTGCTCAACGAAACATCATGCAGGATACACTGCGCTTACCGTTGGTTGCTGCTTCTCAGGGATTAAAAGATCGCATTGTAGCAGAAACGGATAAACTAGTAAAATCATGAGTGCATTATTCTCATCGATTTTATCTGAAATCAATGCTGCCGGGTCTATTGTCATTACTTCACACAAAGGTCCGGACGGTGATTCAATCGGGTGTTCTGTTGGATTATTTAATTTTCTAAAGAAAATTAGTTCAGCAAATATATCTATTTGTCATCCTGACCCTGCTCCTTCCTTTTTAACGTGGGTACCGAACTCAAGTGCGATAATCGATTTTGAAACAAATCCAGAAACTTTTAAAAAGACATTATTGTCTAGTGACTTGATTTTTTGTTTGGATTATAATGCATCCTCACGTATGGGGGAGGAAATTCAACCTATTTTAATGGAGGCAAAAGGAAAAAAAGTGATGATTGACCATCACTTGAATCCTGAAGCATTTTGTGATGTTGTTTTTAGTGATCCTGAACAATGTTCTACATCCCAGATGATTTTTGAATTGATTGATGGTTTGGGAAAGGTTGATTTGATCGATGAAGCTATTGGTCAAGCATTATACCTTGGCATCATGACCGACACAGGTTCATTTCGCTATCCTTCAGTTTCAGCGAGAACGCATGAAATTGTTGCGCAGCTCATTAGAAAGGGAGTCAATCATGCTTCCATTCATGAAGCAGTTTTTGATTCCAATACAATTGACCGTTTACAATTACGCAGTCAAATTTTGGCAAAAAACTTAGAACTCATGAAAGGATATCCCGTTGCGATTCTATTCGCGACGCAAGAGGATATGGATCAATTCAATTACCAAAAAGGTGACACTGAAGGATTGGTAAATGTTGCACTTTCTGTTGAAGGAGTGAAGGTGGCTGTATTCTTTTCCGAACAATCGGATAAGGTCAAAATTTCTTTTCGCTCGAAAGGAGAATATGTTGTCAATGAATTAGCTGCTAATCATTTTTCAGGGGGTGGACATAAGTATGCATCTGGTGGAGTTTCGTTTTTAAGTTTAGCGGAAACGATTCAAAAGTTTAAAGACACCGTACCTAATTATTTTTGATGAAAACGATTTTATTCTTTTTCGTACTCCTCTCATTTAGTTGCTCCTCTAAAGGGAAAAAGCCAAAGCAAGAAATTGATTGGAATAAGGAGAAATCTGTGCAATTAAATCGTTCTTTAGCCTTAGAAGAAGAAATTCAAATTAAATTGTTTTTGGAAAGTCACAAAGACTGGGATACGGTTTCAACGGGCTCTGGTTTGATTTATGCCATTTTGGAAAAGGGTGGAGGTGTGAAGCCTCAAATCGGTCAAATTGCAGATGTGGTTGTGGATGTAAAATTACTGGACGGCACCTCTTGTTATGCTTCTAAACCAAATGATTATGAGTCGTTTGTAGTAGATAAAAGTAATGTTGAATCAGGAATCCAAGAAGCTGTTAAGCTCATGCATGAGGGAGACCACGCGAAATTGATTATTCCGAGTCATTTAGCGCATGGCCTTACAGGTGACATGAATAAAATACCGCCGCTTACCGTTATCGTTGTTGATTTACAGTTAATTAAAGTTCGTTCATGAAAAAAATAATGGCTTGTATAACCCTTTTAGCAGCAGCTTCATGTGGTTCAGGAAATACCGATTCAAAAGAGACCTCTGTAACTAAATCGAAAACAGAGAAGCATCAACAGAATAAGCAAATTGTAGCACAAAAGCGCTTTGATAACGGCATTGTGATCTATTGGTCAAAAAAAGGAAAAGGTGAGCCTATCACTGCAGGTGATGTAGTGGATATCGATTACCGTGTATCGTTGAAAGATAATCAAGTAGTAGATGGTAATCATTTGCTCAAAAAATCGAGTTTTCCTTTCTTGGTAGGGTTTAATTTGCAAACGCCAGGGTGGGATATTGCAATTCAAGAGTTAGTTGTTGGTGATGAGGCTAGAATTTTGATACCAAGTCCATTGGCACGAGGGGAAAAGGGAATTAAAGGTTTGGTTCCGCCAAATGCTGATAATTGGTTGGATATTCGAGTTCTAGCTAAACGTAAGCCTACACGGACAATGGATGGTGTAAAAGTGTGGTTGTTCGAGGAAAATAAATCAAACAAAGTTGTTTTTGGGGAGGGGAAACGCGTAACATTCCATGCTATGGCCTCATCGCCTTCACATGCGCTTTATGCCAATACCTTTAGAACAAGTCAGCCAATAACCTATACATTAAGTGATTATGGGTTGGTTCCTGGTTTGCGTAAAGCGTTAATAAATGTAAAAAAAGCAGATCGCATGTTTATAGTCGTACCAGCTGAACAAGCTTATAAAAACAGTGGTTACTTGCAATTTGTGAAGCCAGGAGAGCCAATATTCTACAACGTACTGGTTTTGGATGTAACCAACAGTTAGCATAATTGTTGTATTTTCACGCCGCAATGGTTAATGTTTTCTGCTTCAGGTTTCCTTGTTTCTTCGTTGTGCTTATCGGATTTTTGTCTGTAAACAAGTCATTTGCGCAACAAGTCATCGATACAATCGATTCAGAAAAAGGGAAGATTATCATTTACGCAAATAAAACATGGGAATATGTTCAGGATATTGGATTTGACGGTGTGTTGAATCGAGAACTGCACACAAAAGTTACCCAAGACCCTTCCTTATCATTTTTTCAAAATTGGAATACAGGTGTTTGTTATACCTCAGGCCGGAAAAATGATATGAATAAAATTAAAGACACTTTTCCCATTTGGATCCTAAATGCTGCACACCCGATTTATCACCCACCAGTAAAAGGCACTGTTACCTCTCGATACGGGTACAGAAGCGGAAGGCATCACAGCGGGATTGATTTAGATCTTGATATCGGAGATACTGTTCGAGCCGCTTGGGATGGAAAAGTGCGTTATGCAAAATACAACGATGGTGGATTCGGAAACTTGGTAATTGTTCGGCACTATAACGGGTTAGAGACTTTTTATGCGCACCTGAGTAAGTTGTGTGTTGTTCCAGATCAAGACGTTAAAGCAGGAGATCTGCTCGGGCTAGGAGGAAATACTGGTCGTTCATTTGGTCCTCACTTGCATTTTGAAGTGCGCTTCTTCGATGCAGCAATGAATCCGGAAGAAGTAATTGATTTTTCAAAATTCGTTTGTAAAGATTCTATTTTAAAAGTCAATAAGCACATTTTTGTTCCCGGTGCAAAACCATCTAATTCATCATCATCTGAAACGATAAATTCCACAAAAGAAGCGCATCTTGAGGAAGAGGGACACAATCATGAGGAGGAAGTGCTTGTTGTTACAGATGAGAAAAAGGAAGAAAAGAAACCTGTAGTTGAACCCAATAAAAAGAAATACTATAAGGTGCAACGGGGAGATACGCTAACAGAAATTGCTGCGCGTAACCACACAACGGTATCAAAATTATGTCAACTGAATGGAATTCGACCTTCATCGCCGCTTCAAGTTGGAAAAAGTTTAAGGGTAAAATGAAAAAATTAAAATTAGTACTTGCTCTATCGGGCCTTATCGTTGCGCTAACATCTTGTTCAGATTACAACCAAGTGGTAAAAGGTGGAGATTATGCTCGGAAATTTGAATTGGCAAATGAATTGTTTGACAAAGGAGAGTATTTTCGATGCATTGCTCTTTATGAGCAAATTTACACCCACATGCCTAAAACAGGTGAAGGTGAGTTGGCCTATTACAGGTTAGGTAAATCCTATTATGAAGAAGAGGATTATTACATGGGGGGCTATTATTTAGGTGCCTTTGTTCAACGATTTCCTTACAGCAATAAAGCCGAAGAGGCCTTGTTTTTAACGGCATTATGTTCTGTAAAAAACTCACCACAATATTCATTAGATCAACAAGATACAGAAGTTGCCATCAATGAATTACAACAATTTGTAAACCGTTATCCCAATTCAATCTTGGTTGATTCATGCAACCGGACTATGGATCGACTGCGTATGAAGTTGGAGCTAAAAGACTTCGAAGCAGTTGAATTATATGCTAGAACTCAAAATTATCGCTCAGCTGTAACTGCTGGAATTTCTTTTTTAGAAGATTACCCGCGAACAGCTAATAAAGAACGAGTGAGTTATTTGATCGTAAAAAATTCATGTTTTTTGGCTGAGAACAGTGTGGAAGACAAAAAAAAGCAACGAATTGAAGAATCAATCGAAAGATATCGTAACTTTGTTGTTGACTTTCCGAAATCAGCTTACAGCAAAGAATTAAATGCTTTAACAGAAAGCTTGAATAAGGAATTATAGAAGTTTAAACAGCTTAATTATTTTACATGAGTTTTAAAAACAGTACTGCAGAGCGATCAACTGTAACACGTGACACCATCAAAATGGAAGTGAATACAGGAAATATTTATGAATCAATTGTAGCACTTTCTAAGCGCTCAAACCAAATTAGTGTTGAATTAAAAGAGGAGTTAACGCAGAAATTACAAGAGTTTGCTTCTTCAACAGATAACTTAGAAGAAATTTTCGAGAACCGTGAGCAGATTGAAATATCGAAGTTCTACGAAAAACTTCCTAAGCCTGTAGCTATTGCTGTGCAAGAGTTACTTGACGATAACATTTACATGCGTAGACCAGAGGAAAAATAAGCCCGATGAAGGGAAAACGCATACTTCTTGGAGTAACAGGAGGAATTGCTGCTTATAAAACCACGTTTCTTATACGGTTACTTAAAAAATTAGGGGCAGAAGTCAAAGTAATTATGACTCCTGCCTCTTGTGATTTTGTTAGTCCGCTTGTTTTAGCTACCTTATCGGAAAATCCAGTCGCTATCGATTTTTGGAATAAAAAAACGGGGGAATGGTATAATCATGTTGATTTGGCCTGTTGGGCTGACGTATATCTCATAGCGCCTGTTACTGCAAATACCTTGTCTAAATTAGCATCGGGTGCTTGTGATAACATGGTTTTAGCTACCTACTTATCCGCTAAGTGTCCAGTAATCATTGCGCCAGCTATGGATTTGGACATGTATGCACATCCCACAACACGAATTAATTTAAATCGGCTTGAGGAATTTGGTAACCACATTGTTCCTGCGGAGTTTGGTGAATTGGCCAGTGGATTAGTTGGCCAAGGAAGAATGGCTGAACCTGAGACGCTTGTAGAGGCTGTTAAAGGGGTGTTAAATCCGAATAAATTGCTGTATGAGGGTGTGTCTATGTTGATAACAGCTGGACCCACTTATGAAGCAATAGATCCTGTTCGATTTATTGGCAACCATTCTTCGGGTAAAATGGGGATGGAGTTAGCTAAACAAGCACTGAGTATGGGGGCAAAAGTTACACTGGTGTTAGGACCTTCAGCTCAAACCTATACACATCCAAATTTAACATTGATAAACATCACTAGTGCTGATGAATTGTTTGAAGTGATTCAACAAAATTGGTCGAATCATCAAGTGGGGATTTTTTCAGCCGCGGTTGCAGATTATAAGCCAAAAACGCAATCCTTGCAAAAAATTAAGAAGCAGGCAGAAACATTAATACTTGAACTGGTCAAAAACCCAGACAGTTTGGCTTGGGCAGGTGAACATAAAACCAGCGATCAATTTTTGGTAGGCTTTGCGCTCGAAACGGATCAAGTAATTGATTATGCCGTTGAAAAATTAAAGAAAAAGAATTTAGATGCGATTGTCGCAAACTCATTGACGGATGAAGGCGCAGGTTTCGCCCACGACACTAATCGTGTTGTCGTTTTGGATAAACATACGAAATCAACAATTTTTGAGTTATCTACAAAGCAAGTTATTGCTGAAAACATATTAATTCATTTGAAGCAACTCATGAAATGAAAGGGATTTTAGTCGCACTATTATGCTGCATTACACTTACGAGTTTTAGCCAGGAACTGAATTGCCAGGTTTCAATCATTACAGATGCGCGGTTGGAAGTTACTTCCGTTGAAAAGGAGGTTTTTGAACAATTGAAACAGACGATTTATGATATGATGAATACAACCCAATGGACAAAAGATAAGTTCAAGGTTGAAGAGCGCATCAATTGCAATTTGCAGTTACAGATTAAATCTATTCCAAGTTCAGGTACTTACTCAGGTTCACTTCAGGTCCAAAGTTCAAGGCCGGCATTTAACTCATCATACAATACGACGGTTTTTAATTTTCAAGACGATGATATTGAGTTTTCATTTTCTCGAAATTCAGTGCTGGTTTATGCGCCTAATCAATTTCGTGACAATTTAACTGCAGTTTTGGCATATTATGCCTATTTTATCATCGGTATGGATTATGATACGTTTTCGTTAAAGGGTGGGACACCTTACTTTACGGAAGCGCAAAATATTGTGTCAATGGCTCAAGGGGCTGGAGGGCGAGGTTGGAAATCAAACGAAGCTGGAAAACGTAATCGATTTTATTTGGTGGATAATGTTTTGCATCAATTATTTGAGCCTTTGCGCGAATGTTTTTATGACTATCACCGAAAAGGAGTAGACCAATTGTATGATGATCTGATTGGTTCCAGGAAAGTGATTTATGAAACAATCAGCAAATTAAATAAGGTTACGGTTAGTCGACCGAACGCAATCAACGTATTGAACTTTTTACAAGCAAAGGTCAATGAAATCAAAGGAGTGTATGCTGATGCAGATGTAAAAGATAAAACAGATATCGTTAACCTGTTGAAAAAATTAGATCCTGCAAATGGATCAAAATATGATGCAATTTTAAACTGATGTTGAATCACCTTACTATTCGGAATTTTGCTTTAATTGAACACTTGGATTTAGATTGGCAGTCGGGTTTTACCTCGATTACCGGTGAAACAGGTTCGGGTAAGTCAATTTTATTAGCTGCAATACAATTGATTCTTGGTGAACGAGCTGATTTTTCTGTAATTGGTAAAGCAGGCGATAAATCGATAGTTGAGGCGGATTTTGATTTGACAAAATTTAACTTCACCTCATTTTTTAATCAACATGATTTGGATTATTTTCCTGTAACGTGTATTCGAAGAGAGATTTATAAGTCAGGAAAATCGCGTGCATTTATCAATGATACTCCTGTAAGTCTTGTTGTACTGAAGGAATTAACAGAAAAATTAATTCATATTCATTCTCAGTATAATACTCTCGAATTGAAAAGTAAGGCGAGTCAACTTGGTTTTTTTGATACGTTAGCTGGTTTAGATGAGCAACGAGAAAAATTCACCAGTTTGTTTCGAAAGTACCAATCTACTGAAAAGCAGTACCATGCGTTATTGACTTCTATTGATACCTTGCAAAAGCAACAAGATTATGCTCGTTTTCAAATGGAAGAATTGGCATCCTTGAGTTTGGAAGAACGTGATTATGAAGCCATCAGTCAAGAATTTCAGCGCGCAGAGCATAGTGGTGAACTAAGCGAATTAATTCATCGCAGTGCAGAAGGGTTATCAGGCGATCAAGGCATTGTTGATCAATTACACAGTATTCAAACCACAATAGAAAAGCATATAAAACATGATCGCACGCTTACAGAATGGGTAGATCGAATAAGCGCAGTCAGAATTGAATTACGTGACCTGTCTGCTACCATGACTGATCTTTTGGGAAATATTGAGTTAGATCCTGCAAAATTGGTTCATTTAGGAGAGCAACTGGATCTGTATAACCGTTCTCTAGTGAAACATCGTGTCAGTTCGCAAGCTGAATTAATTGACTTGTATACCTCATTTCAAGATCAAGTGCAGCAAGTTGATGAATCGGCAGATCAATTAACCCATCTTGAAAAAGAATTACACACACTTAAACAAGAACTTACGGAGCATGCCAATCATTTGCATCTTAAGCGTGTTGAGGCAGTTGCGGAAATAGAATTGGAAATAAAATCAATTTTAAGAGAATTGAAATTGCCGGATACAGATTTAACGTGTCATTTAAATCAATCAGTTGAATTTAATGTGTTCGGAAATACCAACTTTCAGTTTTTATTTTCTGCAAATAAAGGTATTCAACCTGTTTCGATTGATCGCGCAGCAAGTGGGGGAGAGTTATCTCGGGTTATGTTAGCCTTGCAAAAAATGATATCGTATAAACGTCAATTGCCTACCTTATTTTTCGATGAGATTGATACGGGTGTATCAGGAGATGTAGCGCAGAAAATAGGTTTTCTATTGGCGAATATGTCAACGGATGTTCAGGTAATTGCCATTACACATTTACCTCAGGTTGCAGCACGAGCAGCTAAACAATTGAAAGTAAGTAAATCGAGCTCAGCCGATTCAACTACAACATTCGTTCGTTATTTGTCTGAAGAGGAGCGAGTGGAGGAAGTTGCTCGTTTGATGAGTGGAGAAGAAATTTCGGCTGCTGCAATGGCGAATGCACGAGAACTAATGAATTAACATGAAGTTTTTTCTAGAGCCTAATTTCCAGAAATTACCGATTGAATTAAAACATGCGGATCCCATTTTGCTTTGGGGAAGTTGTTTTTCAGATGAATTAGCTGATAATTTTAGTCAAGCAGGATTTCAATTGCAGTCGAATTTACTGGGAACAGTTTTTCATCCTTTGGCCATCATTAAACAATTCAATTGCCTTTTAGATAATTCATTCGATTCCTTTTTCGAATCAAATAAACGTTGGTATTCCTGGGATGCAAGCCATTCAATTCATTTCGATGATGAACAGACTTGCAGAGATTTCTTAAAGTTGATGCATGCCACCTTTCTTGAATCGATTTCCAAGAAAAATTGTACATTAATTATTACCCTTGGGTCAGCATGGGGATATCAGTTGAAATCAGCAACTTCATTAGTTTCCAATTGCCACAAACAACCAAGTCAACTTTTTGACAAAGTGTTTTCTTCACCAGAAGAAATTGCTACTGCTTATGGTGTTTTTTTGTCTCGCTTGAAGCAGATAAATCCAACTATACGCATTTGTTTTACGGTAAGTCCGGTTAGACACGTTCGAGACGGTTTAATTGAGAATAATCAGAGTAAAGCAAGTTTAATTGAATCAATTCGTCAAATCCAACAACAATTTCCTGAGGTGGTTTATATACCCACCTACGAGTTGGTTATAGACGTTTTACGTGATTACCGGTTTTATAAAGCAGATTTGATTCATCCTAATGCTCAAGCTATCCAATTCGTTTGGGATTACCTGAAACAACATGTTATGTCGATTGAAACTGTGAAGTTGACGGATGAAGCAGAGCGTTTAGCGGCATACAAAAGACACCTTCCCTCAGATATGTCCCAAGAATCGATGCAACAAAGAAACCAGAAATTACAAGCTTGGGTGCATGAATTAACCCAAAAAGGGTTGCATGTAACCTTATAGTTTGGTAATCGAACCAGTATATTCACTGATTTCTCCTGCCACAGGTTTGTGTAAGCTAACCTTCCAAATAAAAGACTTGTTCGATTCTACGGGTTTACCAGTTTGCTTATCCGTACCATCCCAACCTGTAGCAGCATCGGTAGTTTGAAATAAAACAACTCCTGTTGTTGGGTCAATAATGGTAAGCGTAAATGGCGTATTTCGTTGTGTTAACGCATACGGCATAAAGGTGCTTTTGCGAAAATCCAATGAAGTTGGATTAAAAGCATTGGATGCCAATAGGTTATAGCTTTCCGAAACACTTATGGTTTGTACAAATGAACTCACACATCCATTTTGATGCTTTTTACGCAATTCAATGGTGTAATTACCTTTGATAAATGGATTTAAATTAAATTCTTTCACGTTTCTTGCGTAGACCTTATCATTAACTCGCCATTCGATGTTTTCTTCTTCTTCGGTTGTAAAATCCAATACCGGTAATCCATCGACATAACTGACAACATCTGAGTTTTCGAATGTAACGGATGGATTTTGTTGCGCAGTAACTGTTTGAAGTATTTCTGTTCCACCATTTTTTAGGTATCCAATGGATATTGAGCCTGATTGATTAGACTGTATAGCCATAGACGCGTTAGGTTCCAATGTTTTACGTTCACCTGTAGGAAAGGAAATAATCAGCGCTTGTTTATTATCATTTTTTAGGATTTGCATTTCACCAACACACATAGTGGGATTGAGTGCCACTCTCGGACGAACTTCTTCCTGTTCCAGAACTACTCTGTTTATCGAGTTTTCTATATTCGGATTAACATGGAGTTGCTCTGTGGATTGTTCTAACTTTAAAACAGTTTTTTCAGGTTCAATTTCGATTTGCTGTTCTGTTGACGTGTATGATTGTTTGGTTATACCTTGATGCTCTTGTACTTGAAGTTTGTTGTTCGAAAAATTAGTTTTATTCGTTGAAGGGTTAGGTGTTTGATTTGATTGTTCAGCACTAATCAAGGTGTTTTTTGATTCAGATGCTTGCGTTTGAGTCAAGTTTACAGGCGTCTCTGGGCTATGCTGACTGTTCCAGGCAAGATAACCAACTCCACCGATTGCCAATAAACCGAGTCCAAGAAGCCATGATTTTGTAAGTGTGCGTTTAACCGGCATGCGTTGATCTAATGTAGCCTTCATCTGTTCCCATGCTTTGTCATCATGAGGAAATTCGAATGTTTCAATAGTTTGTTTAATATGTTGTTCAAGTTCAGGTCTCATAGGTCAGAAGTTTACAAATTTGTGAGCAAGTAGGGATTGTAATTTAAGTTTTGCCTTGGATAAGTTCGATTTTGATGTGCCTTCAGAAATGCCCAGCTTTTCAGCAATCTCTTTGTGTGAGAAGTCTTCAATTACAAACAAGTTAAAAACAGCACGATAAGATGGTGAAAGTTTACCAATAGCATCCATTGCTATTTCTGCTTTAATTTCGAGTATGTCGAGTTCTTCTTTTTCCACTATCGGATCTTCAGCTCCAAGTTTAAAATCATTTTCATTGTCTGTTCGAAAGGGATCATTTTTCGATTTTCTTATTTTATCAATGGCTGTATTTACTACAATTCTTCGAATCCAACCATCAAAAGATCCTTTGAAATCAAAGACGTTTATTTTTTCAAAAACCTTTATAAAAGCTTCATGAACAGCATCTTGAGCCGAATCCCTATCTGGAATGTAGCGAACACAGACAGCAAGCATTTTACCGAAATAAAGCCGGAATAATTTTTCCTGGCTTCGGCGGTCATTTGACATGCACCCGGTTATGATCTGATGTAGTTCGTTGTTATTCACCTCTTGATTTCATTTAGTTAACGCACATTTTATTCATGGGTTGCCTGAACATCTTATGAAAATACAATTTATTTTTCAGTTTCATTTGACCTTTACTGAATGCTGTGTGTATACTATTTAAGGGGATTTCCCGTAATTTTTAGTCGGTTGTTATGAAGTACAATTCTACTTTATTGGCTATTCTCGTATTCCCTTGAACTTGATTTTTGGGTAGGCGTAAAAAAAAACGTTATTTCAATTGATTTTACTTAACTTGTTATACTTTTGTGACGCTAATTTTTTGAAACAAAAACAAGTCATAAAAACATGAAAGTAACTGTAGTAGGAGCTGGAAACGTAGGTGCAACTTGCGCTGATGTTTTAGCAAACAGAGAGATTGCTAACGAAATCGTTCTTTTGGACATTAAAGAAGGTTTTGCAGAAGGTAAAGCATTGGATATCTGGGAAACCTCGCCAATCAATTTGTATGATTCAAGAACAGTTGGTTCTACAAATGATTATTCCAAAACGGCTGATTCAGATGTAATCGTTATTACTTCTGGATTACCAAGAAAACCTGGAATGTCTCGTGATGATCTTATCGCTACAAACGCTGGTATCGTGAAGACAGTTACTGAGAATGTAATCAAGCATTCGCCTGATGCTATTATCATCGTGGTATCAAATCCATTAGACGTAATGACATACTGTGCATACTTATCTGCTAAAGTAGATTCTAAGAAAGTATTTGGTATGGCGGGAGTTTTGGATACGGCGCGTTACCGTTCATTCTTAGCTTTGGAATTGAACGTTTCGCCTAAGGATATTCAAGCGGTATTGATGGGTGGTCATGGTGATACCATGGTTCCACTTCCTCGTTATACAACAGTAGCTGGTATTCCTGTAACTGAATTAATCAGTGAAGAAAAATTAAATGAAATCATTGAGCGTACGAAATTCGGTGGAGGTGAAATCGTTAAGTTGTTAGGAACTTCGGCATGGTATGCTCCAGGTGCTGCTGCTGCACAAATGGTTGAGGCTGTAATCCGTGACCAAAAACGTATTTTCCCTGTATGTGCTTGGTTAGAAGGTGAATATGGAATGAAGGATATTTATCTTGGTGTACCTGTTGTTTTAGGTAAAAACGGAATCGAGAAGATTATCGAACTTGACCTAAACGAAGAAGAAAAAACATTACTGAAAGAATCTGCAGAGGCAGTTAAAGGTGTAATGGATGTTTTAGATAACATGAATATGATGAATGCGTAAGCATAAATCGTATTGATTCAATACTAAAATCGCCCTCTTGTAGGGCGATTTTTTTTGTATTTATAGTTCTGATTTCTAAATTTTGATTTAGACATTGAATTACTGTCCGTAACAATCTCCTAATTTTCTAATGCTCCGATATCTGGATTTACTGGATTTCTGGTGTTACCTTTCATATCCGTGGCAAGCGTCAAGCTCGGATCGGCTGCATTGTTTAGCGGAGAATTGTTAGGAAAGGTAAAGTCGTAATCTTGAGTTTTGGTAAATAAAGGATCCTTGTTCCAAATACAATTTAAAAAATACGAGTCACTGGGTATAGGATCCGTTTTAATGAGGTTATTCTTGAATTGAAAATTTGTTTGAGTTCCTGTGTATGGCTTTGTATTGATGGCAATCTCTACTGTTTGTTGACCCCAAATAACAGAGTTTGTTATGGTGCCTTCATTAATCGAACCGATATTCAGTGTTTGGGTATAATTGTTTAAATAAAAATTACTAAGTCCAACAGCCGGGGCTTGGTTTGTTCCTGCACCGTATCCTAATAAATCACAATGGTTAAGATTAATATCGCCTCCTTCTAAAAGCATCACAGCATGGGTTCCATTTTTTGCGATGATGCAATTCTCGGCTTTAAGTTTAGCCCCCGAATAAACAAACAGGCCATAACGTGCTTGATTGTTTATTATACTGTTGGTTAACGTTAAGGTGTAATTTGCGCCTGAATTTTCTGCGCCATACAAGTGAATTCCAGCAGTTCCGTTTTTAATTATAGCATAATTTATACTTGAGGGTTTGGCTTGGTGAAAGTAGATGCCGTAATATTGTCCGGAAACATCATCGTAAGCCGATTCGAGTCGATCTCCCATGAATACCACTTCGTGATCTTTAGTTCCATTGATGTTTAAGGTGCCTTTGTAGACGTATAGAATGGCGTTTTTGTGCAGGTGAATTTTTGTGTCTGCAGGAATGGTTAGTGTTTTGGCTGAGTCCACAGCCGCATAACCAAAAATGACATGCGGCTTGTCTGCCAACCAAACTCCTTCGTTTAGATCTTTGTAATGGAAATAAGCATCCTGTCCCCATACCGCTAAATGCACGTATTGCTCTTTTCCGTTAGTAACAAAGCGAATTGAATCTTCTACAACAAGCGGAAACGCTTGATTATTGATGTTTAAGGTAACCTCCACAAATGCAAAAAGACTATCGCCTCCTTCTAAGGTGAGGTTTTCAAATGTTGTTCCTTTCAATCCATCTAAGTTGATTCGAAATGGGGAAGAGGAACCACCAACTAATTCTACTTTATCTATCTTTACCGTACGTTTTTCTTTGTTGTATAATTTGAAATGCTTGGTTGTAGAACCGATCGTTGTGAAGACGGTATCAAACACCAAGGTATCGGTTGAAAACGATAAGTTGCCTTTGGAGAGAAAAAACTCTTTTTTGCAACTTGTGCTGCAGAACACAGATACAAGAGCCAGAGAAAAAACTAAAAAGAGATTTTTAAACATAGTCATCAACAAAAATAACGAAATGATTTATTGTTTATTTTGTTCTTAAAAATGTGTTTATTTTAAATCTTTTATTAAATTTGCATCCCGATTTGAAGGGAACAACGTTAAAAATAAGCAAAATGAGAAAAGATATCCATCCAGAAGATTACAGATTAGTCGTTTTTAAAGATATGTCAAATGACTATTCATTCATTTGTCCTTCATGTGCTACTACATCTGAAACAATTACTTGGGAAGATGGAAATGAGTATCCATTGGTTAAATTGGATATCTCTCACAAATCGCATCCGTTCTTTACAGGTATCGTTCAATTCGTGGATACTGCGGGTCGTATTGACAAGTTTAAAAACCGTTATGGTCGTCATATGAAATAAGATATAAGTTTATCTTAAAAGAGCCTTCTCATTCGGGAAGGCTTTTTTGTTTTAATTGAAACTAAAAGGTCAAAAAATACGTAGTTAGTTGCTATACAAAGGTTGATTTGGAATCATGCAGAAGCTATTCATAACATGTTGTTGTTTTCTTTGTTTGTCTGCGTTTGCAGGTAAAATTGAAAAGGGCTTTGAAGCCATGCAGGAATTTGATTATTTCAAGGCGAAAAAAACATTTGAAAAGACATTCAAAAAACAAATCGCTGCAAGTGCTTATGGGTTAACTCAAATTTATTTTAGAACAGACAACCCTTTTCATGCCTTAGATTCTGCATTGAAATATATTCAATTGGCAGAATCCAACTATGGTGTATTGTCTCAAAAACAAAAAGATAAATACAAAACGATAGGTTTTGATTATATCGCGATCATTGATTTACGGGCTCAGGTGAGTCAACAACTTTATATACGAGCTAAGAAATTAGCCACGATTGATGCTTACACTGCATTTATTCAAACCAATCCTTGGGCAAATGAATTGTTTGTTGCGACTTACAGTCGTGATTCTTTGCTGTTCGAGCAAGCTAAAAAACTGAATACTTCCGCTGGATTCAAAGCCGTTTTAGATTCTTTTCCTACGAGTTCATTTTTTAATGAGGTAAAAGACCAGTATCATCTTTTGCAATACAAAGAATTTACGGTTTCTAATTCTTTGTCTTCGTATCTGGAGTTTTTGACCAAGTTTACGGATAATCCCTATCGTGCAGAAGCTGAGAATAGGGTATACGAATTGGTTACAGAGCCTAATTCGATTGAGGCATTGAATCTTTTTCTTACAACTTACCCATCAAACAGAAATATTGGTTTGGCTTGGAAGCGCTTGTATCAATTATTTATGATTGATTTTTCTGATGATCGGGTTGAGCAATTTATGAAAACTTATCCTGGCTATCCTTATAAAGATGAAATCCAACAAGATTTGGCGATCATTCAACTTAAACTGGTTCCGTTTAAGCATGATAACCTGTATGGCTTTTGTGATTATTCAGGTAAATCCATAATTGCCCCGCAATATGAGCAATTGGGTTTTTATAAAGAAGGGTTAGCTTATGCGGTTAGAGATGGTAAATATGGTTTCATCGATAAGGCCAACAAAGTTGTAATTCCGTTTCAATTTGAATCTGCTACTGATTTTGAACAGGGTAGAGCTTTAGTAGAGGTTAACGGGAAACAAGGATTGATTGATCGCACAGGAAATTATGTTTTTCCTCCTGTGTTTGAAGATATTGGACAATTTTCAGAGGATTTAATATACGCGTCAAAAGATACCGTTTATGGCTATTATGATAAAAATTATGTCATGCGTATTCCTCCAAAGTTTGATGAAGCATTTTTATTTAAGGGGGGGCGAGCAAAAATTCAACAAAAAGGAAAACAAGGCTACATTGATATTTATGGAACTTATACTACTCCTCCGGCCTACGAAACAATAGATCAATTTACGGATTCATTGTTGTTGGTTAGTGAGGATGATCAATTCGGAATTATCACGTTTTCTGGTGAGGTAATTGTTCCAGTGAGTTATGACTACATCGGAAAACTTACATTCAATCGAGCATTAGTTGAAAAGGATGGTAAAATTGGCTACATCGATGCAAAAGGTAAGTTAATAATTCCTTTAGTCTATGAGACGTTTCCGAATCATATTGTTCGTGGTCAATTCAAATCCAATTTTGCCATTGTACGACAAAAAGGGAAGTATGGGGTACTAGACAATACTGGAAAATTAGTGGTTGCCCTTGCTTTATCTGACCTGGGGGAGGTGTCATCGTTGATCGCTTTTTCAAAGGGAAGTTTATGGGGGTATATGGATCCTATGGGTAAGGAGATTTTCAAACCCACTTTTGATTTTGCCGAAAGCTTTAAGGACAGTGTTGCAATCGTTGAGAAATTAACCTTAAGTGGAGTTATTGATGTAAAGGGACAACAATTAATTCCATGTGCTTACACTGAAATCAAGCGATTAACGGATAACTTATTTGTTGTGTCAAACGGTGCTCATTATGGTGTTTACAATAGGAAAGGACAGGAGTTGATTCCATTGAATTATCAACAAATTCGTGTATTGGACAAGGATTTCCTAATTTTGATTGGTAATAGTGAAATCCATTATTTCTATTTGCCAGAAAATAAATTGATTGTACCTAAGGTTTAAGTCTTGCAGCAGTTTAACAATTTTATAGAACGTTATAAGTATGCCATTCTTGCAGCTCTCGGATCTTATGTTGTAATTTTTATTTATCTCAACGTACAAACCGTTACTCAGTATTACCCTATAAAGTTTGAATTGGACGGTTCACGGGTCGAAATTCCTGAGGAAGAAATTGAATTAAAACCTGAAAACATTGTGCTTACACCGCCACCTCAAAATTCAGGTGAGGTAAAAAATATGTCGCGTGATGTTAATGATAAGCGTGAAAAGTCATTTACAGATTACGATGAGGACAAAAGCCAATCTGAAAATCAATCTGAAGACGAGGACGTTAAGAGTTTTGAAAAAAAATTATTCGAGGAAGCTGGTGGTTACAAGCAACGTGAAAAACTACAGCAAGAAATGGCTGACCGTAAAAAAAACGATCAAACCAATAAAACTAAAGGCAAGCAGGACAACCAAAATGTTGCGGGTGGTGAAAAGCAATATGCAGGTAGCGTAATGGTAGATTGGTCATTAAATGACCGTTCACCACATCAAAATAAAAATTGGTATGTTCGAAATCCTGGTTATAAATGTGGATATGGTTCATCGGGTAGAGTGATGATACGTATTCGGGTTAATCAAGATGGAAAGGTGGTTTCTGCTACTTATGATGCGGCTTCCAGCTCAGGAGCCAACGCGTGTATGATACAAGAGGCTAAAGAATACGCTAAAATTTCTAGATTTAATTATTCAGGTGCAGCTCCCGCATCTCAGGAAGGTTACATCGTCTATACGTTTGTACCTCAATGATAAAGCGCTCATGAATACGAATTAATAGTTGATAATAAACCCTTAGAATGATGGAATCGATTCAATGGACAACCCTAAAATCATATCAGGATATAACCTATCGTTTTGCAAATGGTGTTGCGCGTATCGCATTTAATCGTCCGGAAGTGCGTAATGCCTTTCGACCGAAAACAGTTTCTGAATTGTTAGATGCATTAATACATGCTCATGAATCTCAAGAAATAGGTGTTGTTTTAATTTCTGGTGAAGGACCGTCTCCGAAAGATGGGGGATGGGCTTTTTGTTCAGGAGGTGACCAGCGTGTGCGCTCAACAACAGGGTATAAAGGAGAAGATGGTGTAAATCGCTTTAATATTCTAGATGTTCAACGCCAGATTCGATTCATGAATAAGGTGGTAATTGCAGTTGTACCCGGTTGGGCTGTTGGTGGTGGCCACAGTTTACATGTAGTATGTGATTTAACTTTAGCGAGTAAAGAACATGCCGTGTTTAAACAAACTGATGTCGATGTAGCCAGTGTTGATGGGGGATTTGGTTCTGCCTACTTGGCTCGCCAAGTCGGACAAAAACGTGCACGTGAAATTTTCTTTTTAGGAAAGTCTTATTCAGCTCAAGAGGCTTTTGATATGGGTATGGTGAATGCAGTAGTACCTCATGCGGAATTGGAACAAGTAGCTTATGAATGGGCTCAGGAAATACTAACAAAAAGTCCAACTGCGATAAAAATGTCCAAGTTTGCCTTTAACCTTATTGATGACGGACTCGTTGGTCAACAAGTCTATGCAGGAGAGGCTACGCGATTGCTTTACATGACCGAAGAAGCAGTTGAAGGTAGAAATGCATTTTTAGAAAAACGAAAACGAGATTTCTCATCATTTCCAAAGTTTCCTTAATGGGTTTATTTCGACATAAGAAGTTGGTGTTGGGTTTGTTCGTTTTTATACTTACCTCAGCAATTTGTGTTGCGTTCATGCCACGTGTATCATCGAAGTATCAACCGATTGCAAAACATCAAACTGATTATAAAACGGAATATGTTATTGTATTAGTGATTGATGGACCACGAATGTGTGAAACGTTTATGGATTCTACTTTGCAGTATATTCCAAATCTTTCAGGAGTTCTTGCGCCACAAGGTGTGTTGTGTCGAGATTTTAAAAATGAAGGTCCGACGTATACGAATGCCGGACATACTGCTATTACAACAGGTAATTATCAGCGCATCAACAATGCAGGATTAGAATATCCGAAGTTTCCTTCCATGTTTCAGTATTTTTTAAAGCAAAGTGGAGCCATGCAGTCTGAAGCCTATGTGATTGCGAGCAAAGGAAAATTATCCATTTTGGGTAATACAAGACATACTGATTGGAAGGGTAGCTATTTGCCATCCTTGCATTGTGGTGTAAATGGTTCAGGAGTTGGGTATACGAGTGATGAAGCGAATTTTAATGATGCAATTGGAATTTTACAGCGACATCACCCCAAATTAACGCTGATCAATTTACTCGAAGTAGATGTAAATGGCCACGCTAATTTATGGTCTAACTACCTCGATGCAATTCGTAAAACCGATGAGAAGGCACGAAAACTTTGGGAGTTTATTCAATCCGATTCCATCTATGCAAACAAAACAACCTTATTAATAACCAATGATCATGGTCGCCATTCAAAGGGTAGGCGCGATGGGTTTATTAGTCATGGTGATAATTGCAATGGGTGTCGATCAATTTATTTGGTCGCTTTAGGTCCAGACTTTAAGGTAGGCCAAGAAATAAATGCGGGTTATGATTTAATTGATATTCCTGTGACGATTGCCGAAATGTTGCATTTTGACATACCTACCGCACGAGGTAAAGTCATGACCGAGTTGTTTAGATAAACAAAAACGGCTGAGTCAAAAAAAATCTTGGACAGATTTCAGAACATTATACTTTCCGATTTATACCTTAACAAGCAACCCCATCGATACGTTATAGTAATAATTGTCGATTGGTAAAGGCCTATATGTATCAAAGTTATGGTCGTAATGAAGTACAAAATTAAGGTGCTTGCTGACTTCAAAATTTAAGTTACTATCAAAAAACCAACGTGGTGAGGAAAAGTATTGATTCAACGGAGGCTGAAGAAATGAAGATCCACTATAATCGATATGATCTGAAAGTTTAAGAGCAAACTTCGCAGCTAAATTCAAGCGAATTAGATTTCTGTTTACTTGGTTTAATGGTTGATTGGAAAAACTGAAAGCCGCCAAAAAAGGATTCCACTTTTCACTTTCATAAAATACACCTATACTGGTATAGAGATCAGAAGTTTTCTTTTCCATCCACCTCATTCGTAAGTTACATCCTAATAAAGCCCTACGCTGCATACCTTGTACACCATTCCACTGCACTTGTGTAAAGGCATCTGGATAGATTTTTCGGGTATCGTTATCCCTTAACCTCAATTGAAAAAAACCATTGTTTTCAAGAATAGATTTTCCATTCAAAGTCAATTCGGTTTGACTTAAAAAAATAAGTACATGATTCTTTTTGAGAAATACGTCAAGTTCAGAAGTGTTGGAAACATCTATAATACTCTTTCGTTGTTTGTCACTAGTAAATCCAACATTAAAGGATCCTTTGACTTTTTTAAATACACTGTCTTGACCATTTTCTCGATCTATGTTTAGAATCTGGCTGATTGAGTTAAAGGATAACAGGATTGGAACTGAAAAAAGTAAATACCGCATCAGGTTAGTTTTAATAGTAGTTATGAAGAGACAGTTGTTTAGCTTGACGAATCGAGATGAATTGAGGGGTTAATAAATTTATCGCTTAATTTAAATAATTATATTTATTGATACACTCAAGAAGTTAAGATTAATAAAAACTCAGTTATCCAACATGGCATTAAGAAAAAGTAAATATGATGATGAACACGATGAAAAGCTTCAAAAAAGTTTGGATGTCTTTGGTTTTAGAATGGTGAAGGTCATCGGTGTTTTTGGTGCAATAATCGGATTAGCAATTTTAATTGCATTTTGGTTTTGGGTTATACGTTGGCTTTATTCAAAATGAAATGAGTTTCCAGGATTTACTTATTAAACGTTTCGGAAAACGTGTTGCACATCTAACAACATCAACTGCAGCTGGTTTGGTTTTTGATCCCGAAAAAATTCATTTAGCACAAGATCCAAGTGATGATAAGTGCCGTTCTTGCCCAGCTCATGTTTATCGTCAAGACTTGCCGTTTTGGTTGGGGAACCATCGAAATAAAAAAATGATGGTAATTGCTCAAGATGCAGGAAAAGGTGATGAAGACTATGGATTTAATACCGTTTTTAGTATGCACATGGCATGTTTGAGTAAGGAGGATTATTTCAAAGCGTCAAGTCGTCATGAATTATATTTTGACATGTTTCAATCCATCATTGGTAGCAATGAGTTTTTGAAGCACATTTACTTTACAGACATTGTGAAGTGTGCATATTCGACAGGGCCGTTAGGTTCATTTCAACTTGCTTCATGCAAGCAAGATATTCAAGTAGAGTTGGATGAGGTGAACCCGAGTGTCATTTTACTAATGGGGAAACCCGCCCAACATGCCTTTGCTGAAATATGTTTAAAGCAAGAAAATAATTTCAACGTGGTCAACGAGTTCACTTGTCAAATTAATCAACGGGGAAGCATTTCATTTCAACACATAGAATGGCAGGATAAACAAGTTTTCTTCGCGCCGCATTTAATAGGAAACCTTCATATCGGTAAGGATTATAAACCTGCGTTTTTGAAGTTTAAATTAATGGTAATTCAATACATGCATTCGTACGTGAGTTGAAATTATTGTTGAAGCATTATAGTAAAACTGCTATTATTTAAATACATATAATTAAAAAGAAAAGCCGTCCTCGAGAGACGGCTTTTGAGTGTTATATTATACAGTCTAGCGTTAAACCAAGCTGTGTTTTTTGAAGTTGTCAGCAACAATGAGTTCTTTTGTTCCGTGATTCCACGAATAAAAGCCCTCTCCAGATTTAACTCCTTTTTTTCCTGCCATTACCATATTCACTAAAAGCGGACAGGCTTTGTATTTAGGATTTCCAAATCCTTCATATAGGACGTCTAAGATTGCTAAACATACATCTAAACCGATAAAGTCTGCAAGTTGAAGTGGTCCCATTGGATGCGCCATCCCCAATTTCATTACTGTATCAATTTCTTCAACACCAGCTACACCTTCAAATAACGTTATGATTGCTTCGTTGATCATCGGCATTAAAATACGGTTTGCCACAAATCCTGGATAGTCATTTACCTCAACTGGAACTTTTTTCAAGTTTTTTGAAATTTCCATGATTGTGTTGGTGACCTCGTCAGAAGTTGAGTAACCACGAATAATTTCAACCAATTTCATTACCGGTACAGGGTTCATGAAATGCATTCCAATTACTTTGTCTGGTCTGGAGGTTGCAGCTGCAATTTGCGTAATTGAAATAGACGATGTGTTGGTTGCAAGAATGACGTGAGGAGCTGTTACTTTGTCTAATTCTGAAAAGATTTTCAGTTTTAACTCACTATTTTCAGTTGCCGCTTCAATAACCAATTCAACATCTTTTACTCCTTCTGCAAGGGAGGTGTATGTTTTTAGATTGGCTAAGGTTGACAATTTTACTTCTTCACTGATAGCTTCTTTAGCAACCTGACGATCCAAGTTTTTTTCAATCGTAGCAAGTCCTTTATCCAAAGCTGATTGTGAAACATCAATTAATGATACATTGTATCCAAATTGAGCAAATACATGCGCGATACCATTTCCCATTGTACCCGCTCCAATAACAGCAATATTCTTCATAGTTTATTCATGTTTTGACAAATATACCGAAACCAATTTAGCTGTAAAATGTTCTAAACGTTAACTTTAAAGAACGAAATGTTAGCAAGTCCAGATAAGAAAACAGGTATTGAACTTAAATCCTTGAATTTGGTCCTGTTTGATGGCGAATGTGGTCTTTGCAATCAGTCGGTAAAATTTATCATGAAAAATGAAAAACAAAATGCGGATTGGTATTTTGTTCCTCAATCATCTCCTAAAGGGCAATCATTATTGTCGGAACTACTTGAGTCAACTCCAGAGGATACCATTTACATTTTTAAAAATGAACACCTATATAAAAGATCTCTTGCTGTTTTCGAAATAGCCAAAACCTTGCGTTTTCCGTATAGCTTAATTCAATTCGGTAGATTTTTACCACTTTTTCTTACCGATAAATTATATGATATCCTCGCAAGAAACAGAAGTAGAATAATTGCAAACTCATGTTCGATGAAGCACGAGATGGATAAAAATCGATTTATATTCGATTAAGTAATTTTAATTGTTGTAGGTGTTTAATAGTTGAATCAATTCTTCCTTCGGAACATATCCTTGTTTAACCATAATCAAGTTAATGACGCGTTCTACTGCCTCGGAATGGATACCTAATTTCAAACCCATGGTATGGATATAGGTTTTGTCTGATTCACTGAGTTTATTTTCGTGACGTAAAATTACAATGAGTCGCTGCAGTTGAATAATTGATTCTTGTGCTATGCGTGGTGGAAATAACGCAATGTAATCCTCAAACAACGTTTTTAAATCTTTGTGCTCAACACCTAATTCCTTGGCTAACATTAACAGAAACTCAAAGTCGATGTGTTTTACATCCTCTTCTGATTTGGCTAGTTTAAGCAATTGTGCCAGGATAGATTGTCGCTTCTTATTGCTCATGATGCTGAATGAATGTCAAAGTTTCTTTGCACACGCGTTGCAATGCATCAGGTAAAGTAGCGCTATCCCATGGGTGTGCAGCGTCAAACGTGTGGTTGGTTTGAGGGATGGTAACGAGTGTGGTTTTTGACCATGCTGCCAGTAGCATACCTTCTTGAATAGAAACAGCAGTGTCCTCTTCTCCATGTATGATAAGAACTGGTAATGTGCGGTTTTTTACAATAGTCTCGATAGATAATTTGTCTTGATATTCCAGAAAATCAAGGTATTGGCTGTAGTTATGAGGCATTTTTTGCTTGGTACGCATGTTTACACCAAAACGAACACCATCTTTTTTCCAAGTTTCCAATTCCTCACCAATTGGGAAACGCGATGCTATCGAGGAAATTCCTGCCCATGATATGATTCCCGATATTGACTGGTTTTTGCAATGCAAGAGCATGATACCTCCACCTCTACTATGACCAATCAAGAAGATCTTATTCGGTTTATAGTTAGCCTGTATTTTGCCAATAATGGCCTCACTGTCGTATAGCTCTTTTGAATATGAATTAGCTGCAAATGCTTCTAAATCAGGAAAGTCGATTGCTTGATGAATTGTTCCTCCGTTGTGACTAACATTATATTTACAGAAACCATAACCAACTTTCGTAAAGAAATCAGCTACTAGATTCCAACAACCCCAATCTTTGAATCCCATGTAACCGTGACAGAAAATGATGAAATTACCGTTGTAATTTTCAGGAATTGAAACATCGTAGAGACTCGTTCTGTTGGAAGATCCTTGATAATGTTGGTTTTTCAGTTCTAGTTTCATTTGCGTCAAAAATACGATTTTAGGCATAAGAATAGTAGGTTTGTATATCTTTGTCTTATCAACTTTTTAGTGCATAAATGAAAATATCAGCCTCAATTTACAGTGATAAAAAACGCGATTTGACCGCGGTAATTGAGGATCTACAAGTACATCAAGTTGATATGTTGCATGTCGATTGTAACGATGATCCAAGTGTATTTGAGGATATTGAGCTTATCAGATCACAATGTAATTTGCCCATAGATTTACACATCATCACGTCTACGCCCGAAACGTATTTTGATTTGCTGCGCAAGCACCCTGTTGAATACATAACTTTTCAATATGAGGATTTATCGACTCCACTTGCCATTCCTGAAGATATAAGTGGAAAAAAGGGCCTAGCCATAATTACCCCAACGAACATAGCTGTATTTGAAGCATACGAACACTTTGATTTCATTTTAATCATGGCAACTGTACCAGGTCAAAGTGGGGGAGTCTTTGATCGACAAAACTTTAAAAAAATTCGCGATTTCAGAAAAAAATACCCCAATAAGTCTATCCATGTTGATGGAGGTGTAAATGGTGAGGTATCGTTTATTCTCAGGAATATGGGTGTAAGTTCTTCTGTTTCTGGAAGTTACTTGTTTAATGCTCCAAGTATTGGTCATGCATTGATGAATTTAACTAAGCGTGATATCGAGTCAAATTATCGTGTCTGCGATTTTATGACACCTATTGAAGAATGTCCAGTGGTGCAACTAGATAATTTAGGTTGGAGAGCTGTTTTAGAAACTATTGAACGAGGAAATTTAGGGTTTGCTTTAGTTGTTGAAGCTGAAAATAAATTTGTTGGACTTATTGCTACTGCAGATATCCGTAAATTGATGCTCAAGCATTTAGATGATTTGAACTCCATGAATGTCTCCGACGCATTGAATAGGAATCCAATTCACGTATTGTCTGAACAAACAGTAATAGAACTGCTTCAAGTAAGTAAATCGTGTGCGTTTCCTGTGATGTACTTTCCTGTGTTGAATAATCAACGAGATGCAGTTGGAATTGTTAATTTTACAAACCTAATTAAAGCGGAAATATGATTCTTGAACTCAACCAAACGGTGAGCAATCAACTTGGAGCGGATTTAGCTTCGAAACACAAAGGCTTTCATATTGTTTACAACGAAAAGCAATACATTATTACTGGGAGCGGAGTAAAAACGGTTCCAAGTGAATTGGAAAATTATGTTTTGAACTCATGGGTGTTTGCCAATGATATTCAATTGGCTTCCAAACAATTTCAAGCTACAAAACGTGAAGTTTCTTTTGGTAAGGTAACGATTGGTGGCGATACGAAGCAAACGGTTGTGATTGCTGGTCCATGTTCCGTTGAGTCCGAAGATCAAATTAGAACATCAGCAACTTTATTAAGCGAACTGGGATTATCTGTTTTACGTGGAGGTTGCTATAAACCCCGAACAAGCCCTTATTCTTTTCAAGGGATGGGATTGGATGGATTAAAATTATTAGCGAAAATGCGTGAGGAGTTCGGTCATGCGGTAATTACCGAAGCTCGTGATGCTACGCACATTGATGAAATTATTGCATACACTGATGTTATACAGGTTGGAGCGAAAGCCATGTACGATCAAGGTATCTTGCGTGCATGTGCAAAAACCGATAAGCCTGTCTTAATTAAGCGAGGTTTCGGAACGACTTTACAGGAATTTGTTCAAGCTGCGGAATTTGTTTTATCTGGCGGAAATCCAAATGTTATTCTTTGTGAACGTGGTTTAAGAACGTTTGAAACCGGAACACGCTTTACACTTGATCTTTGCGGTGTTGCTTGGTTGCAAGAACATACCAATCTGCCGATCATTTTGGATCCGTCACATGCCATGGGGTATGCATACGGAGTACCTAATTTGGCCAAAGCTTGCACTGCGATGGGTATTGATGGCTTGTTGATAGAAGTACATCCAGATCCTGCTGTTGCAAAATCAGATGCATCACAACAATTGAATCACGATCAGTTTAAAGACTTATTGAAGTCTTTAGGTCCAGTTGCGCAAAGTGTTGGTTATAAAATTGTTTAAGTGAATTACTTAGAGCAAAATATTAAAGGTATTTGTGGTCGATTTGGAATTGATTACATTCAATTTATGAGCGACTTGGAAGTTGACCATCCGCATGAGCTAACCATTTATGATTTGCAAACGATTTGTGAGGAATACCAGGTTGACTTGCAAGCGTTGATGTTCAAACCGATGTTCAGGTCGGATGTGTTCAAGAAGAAAATAAAATCATTAAAACTGATTGTGTTGGACGTGGATGGTGTAATGACCGATGGTGGCATGTATTACACCGAATCAGGCGATCAATTTAAAAAGTTCAATACTAAAGATGGTATGTCGATTTTACACTTAACGAAGTCGAACATGCAGGTTGCCATTATTTCATCTGGATTCAAACAAGAAGCTGTTCGTTCACGAGCAGAATTATTGGGGATACAGCATTGTATTGTAACGAGAGAACCGAAAATTGATGTTTTAAATAAATTATGTCAAACACTTGATATTCAACTTCATGAGGTGGCTATTGTGGGTGATGATGTGAATGACCTTGAAGTAATTCGTAAAGTAGGATTTAGTGCTTGTCCATCGGATGCCGTAAACACAGTCAAAAGTGCTGTGGATGTTGTGTTGACAAAAAGAGGTGGAGAAGGTTGTGTGAGAGAATTTATTGATTCATATTTGTTGGATCAACCATTAGCTTAATACTGAAATGAGTAAAGTGAAAATTGGAATTTTACGGGAAGGAAAGGTGCCTCCCGATCATCGTGTACCTTTAACACCTAAACAATGTAAAGCCGTAATGGCTTTGTATCCGGGTGTTCAGATTGTGGTGCAACCCAGTGCTGTACGAGCATATAAAGATTCAGAGTACAGTGATTTAGGTTTGTTGGTTCAGGAAGATTTAAGTGAGTGTGATATACTTATGGGGGTAAAAGAGGTAAATGTTCAAGACCTGATACCCGGAAAAACATTTCTTTTCTTTTCTCATACCATTAAAAAGCAGCCATACAATCGACATTTATTGCAAGCGATTTTAAATCAAAAGATTCGATTGGTTGATTACGAAACCATCAAAAACAAACAAAATAAGCGCTTGATTGGTTTTGGTCGTTATGCAGGAATTGTTGGTGCTTATAATGCTTTTTTAACTTTTGGTCTTAAACACGGGTTATACCAATTGAAGCCAGCGCATCAATGTAAGGATAGAAAGGAAATGGAAGAACAGTTCAACAACATCAAACTTCCACCAAATTTCAAACTTGTATTAACGGGCTTTGGACGTGTAGGGCACGGTGCTCGTGAAATCGTCGACATGTTGCCCATCAAAGAAGTTGCACCTGACGAATTTTTTGGCCACGCTTTTGACGGACCAGTATTTACGCATTTGGAGGTTGAGGATTACTATGGCCGTAAGGATAATAAGCCGTTTGAAAAGGCTGATTTTTATGCAAATCCCGAACATTATAAATCAACTTTTGGTCAATATGTTCAAGAAGCAGACATGTATATTCCATGCCATTTCTGGAATAGTCGTGCACCTTATATTGTCACCCAAGAGGATTTGAAACGTGAAGGCCGTCGATTATCGGTTGTTGCAGATATCTCTTGTGATATTGCTGGACCCATAGCATGTACCATTCGTCCGAGTAAAATTTCGGATCCAGTTTATGGTTATGATCCTCAAACAGGCGAAGAAACAGATTTTATGCAACCACATGCGCTGGCTGTTATGGCAGTTGATAATTTGCCATGTGAATTGCCTTTAGATGCCTCAGAAGACTTTGGATCTGAATTAATGAAACATGTCTTGCCGTGCTTATTGGCGGATGATCCGGATCAGATAATTCTTCGTGCGAGTGAAACTAATTTTGAAGGTGAACTTACATCTGGTTATGCTTACCTTCAGGAGTATGTAAATGGGAACGAATAAAATCACCAAAGGAGATCAGCGCGTTATTCGGGGTTGGACCATGTACGATTGGGCTAACTCTGTTTATAATTTGGTAATTTCCTCGGCGATCTTTCCTATATTCTACGATACACAAACCAAGAAGGTTTTTGCCCAATCCAAAGGGATAGAAGTGAATCAGCTTGCTGATACTGATGTTATTCTTGTTCATTTCTTTGGTATAGAAATCTCATCTACAGTTCTTTATTCCTTTGTCTTGTCTGCATCTTTTCTGGTGGTTTCATTTTTATCACCATTTCTTTCAGGGATTGCGGATTACACAGGAAGTAAAAAGAAGTTCCTGAAGTTCTTTTGTTATTTGGGCTCACTGGCTTGTATGACCCTCTATTTCTTTGATGCTAATCAGCTGGAATTAGGAATGCTTTCAATTTTTTTTGGCAGTATTGGTTTCTGGAACAGCTTGGTGTTTTACAATTCTTTTTTACCTGAAATTGCTGAACCTGAGGATCACGATAGAATTTCTGCAAAAGGATTTACTATGGGGTATGTCGGATCAATGATTTTGTTGATTATTTGTCTGGGGATCATCATGGGTGTTGGAAAAGAATATACTCGCTTGTGTTTTGTTTTGGTAGGTGTTTGGTGGATTGGGTTTAGTCAGTTTACCTATCGTGTGTTGCCCAATAATGTATACGATAAAAAGCCTGATCAACAATATATCTGGAAAGGTTTTCATGAATTGAAATTGGTGTGGAAAGAATTTCGAACTACGTATCGATTAAAACGCTATTTGCGTGCATTTTTCTTTTTTAATGCTGGTGTTCAGACTGTTATGCTCTTAGCGACCATTTTTGCTAATAAAGAGATTGATTGGCCAAAGAAAGGAGATTCCACCGGGCTGATTGTTGCCATTTTATTGATTCAAATTCTGGGTGCTGTGGGTGCTTTTATGATGTCGCGTATCTCTGAACGCATTGGAAACATCAAAACCCTCATCAGTGCTGTGGTCATTTGGATAGGTATTTGTGCTTTTGCTTTTGTTATTCATACACCAGTTGAATTTTACGTGCTTGCATCGTTCGTGGGATTGGTTATGGGAGGTATACAGGCTATTGGTCGTTCTACGTATTCGAAGTATCTGCCTGAAACGACAGATCACGCCAGTTATTTTTCGTTCTACGACGCTACTGAAAAAATTGGGATTGTTGTCGGTACCTTGTTTTTCGGTTTGATGGAACTCTACACAGGCTCCATTCGAAATTCAGTTTTATCGGTGGCATTTTTCTTTATTATCGGTTTAATCATGCTTTTCTGGGTTCCAAAAGAGGAACGAATTATTGAATGACGTAAACTTTATGGACCGATCTACGAAAAGGGTGTAAGGAACTTACAAACGACAAGCGCTTTTCTGGCTCGGTGAACCATTCGAAGATTTTCTTTTCCTTCACTTTTGTAATCGATTCGTGGGATCACACGCTGAGAAATAGATCTGACATAGATTTTGTTGATTATTCACCAAGTGGTTGTGCTGGATTAATTTATGCTGTAAAATCTGGTTTCCACCGCTGGAGGG
>Ga0172373_10001197_pt1 | contig 42159 bp, 38 predicted proteins | sample Lak10m_2_FD_114546 | JGI IMG/M metagenome (GOLD analysis project Ga0172373, IMG submission 114546) | Freshwater microbial communities from Kabuno Bay, South-Kivu, Congo - kab_092012_10m | ecosystem: Environmental > Aquatic > Freshwater > Lake | place: Democratic Republic of the Congo... | reverse complement strand
TTACTAATCCCAGTAGCTCCTGTTGTTGTATGGGTAATATCGCTTAAAGCTGAATTGATACATAAAGTTGGTGTACTTGACCCTGCACCGGCTGTATTCGCAGCTGTGACAGTAATTGTACCATTTGAAGTATTTGAACAACCACCACCAGATAATGTTACTGTATAATTATATATACCTGAGACACTTGGCGTACCTGAAATTGTAAAAACGTTTGAAGACCAAGTTCCATTTAATCCTAACGGAAGACCTGTGACACTTGCACCAGTAGCCAGTGTAGTATTATATGAAATATTTAATATTGAGTTATCTATACATACACTTTGATTATTTGTTCCAACAGCAGAACTCAAACTAATTGAACAGCCAACACTTTCATAACATCCAATATCTATTCCAGCCCCTTGAGGTCTTGTTCCTAAAATCAAATCATCGGTTGGTGCATTTGTTGACGTACCTTTGTCAATGGCAGGAGAAGTAGAAGTTAAAAGTGTGTAATTATCAGAACCTGGAGCTGTAAAAAGGGATGCTGACGAACCAGCTACTAATGTGGTACCATTAGTATTCCCTCCGCTTGTCACTCCTACATAGCTTCCTCCCGAAGTATAAAGACAATAATCCATATTAAATGTACCTGAACCATCACTATAACAATCTTTGACAGCTGTACCTACATTATTATAGATAATTGAATTTTTCATGTAAACAAATGAATTACCATAACCACCTACTCCACCTACTCCTGAACTTGCGTTACCATTTGCCGTAATTGTACAATTCATTATATTTAAAACTGAAGCAGAAGAACTTTCATGAACTACTGCTCCAGAACCAGAAGTATTACCATTTTTGTAGATTAAACAATTGGAAAATAAATGAGTAGTTGGTGAGTTGTTCGACAATCCAAAATAAATCGCTGAACCATAATCAACTGAATTATTATTATAAAAAATACAATGATCTATTTGATTTTTAGATGATGGTGAACCCTGTAATGAAATTGCACCGCCATATTTTTCAGCATAACAATTTTCAAATTTTGAGTACGATACAGTAATTGCTTCAGTTGCAAAAATCGCACCTCCTCTATGACCATTTGAATTAGTCCTTGAACTACAATTATAAAAATAACAATTACTTACGACAAGACCAGTTGCACCACTAATGATTCTTATACCTCCCCCTCCTTCATTTGATCCACCAACACTTTGTTTGTGATCTTTAATTTTTATTTTATCAATCGTAATACTGTCATTATTTGTGTTATTTATAAACAACCATCTTGCAGTAGAAGCAGCATCAAAAATAGACGTTGGTAAACCTGATGCGTCCAAAGCGGCCCCTTGTATAGTAAACCCTTCATCATTAGTACCAACTGTAATTCCTGTTTCTGTATAAGTACCCGCTGCTACATAAATTATATCTCCTGTACCTAGGTTATAGGTTGAGAAAATACTTGCCAATGTCAATTTTGGAAAACCTACTAAACCAGTAGCAGCATCACTTCCTGTCGAAGAAATATAATAATTTGTCGCAAATACCCTTCCACTCCAAATAAAAAGGAAAAAAAAGAAAACAAATATTTTCACACACTTAACCATAACAATATATCTATCAATCGCTTATAAGAAATACTTATAGCAATCACATAATTTTCCAATATTTAGACGCAACTTTATAAAAAAGATGCCACTAAAAATACAAAAAACAAAAATAAGGGTGCTTTTAATTACCGTATTATTATCCACAGAAATGAATCACAGAAAGAAACATGCGTTATCTTATGACTTCGATATATCCGGATTCAGGCTTAGAATTTAGGTTTTTTATTATTTCATAAAAATAAGTTCCTGCTGGAACTAAAGGTTGATTAATTAGTACATTAGACCTGCCGTCCCAATTATCATTGTATGGCGACTCGCTTTCATATACCAAATTTCCCCAACGATTATAAATATACACTTTAAGTTCAGGATATTGTTCGGAATAACCAATTACCCAAACATCATTTTTACCGTTTCCATCCGGTGTTAGGATAGCTGGATTTTTCTTTCTACACCCAACGTGTATTACTGTATCCATCTTACAACCTTTAGCATCCGTTATTTCAAGCGTATATGTTCCCTGCGAAACTCTTTCATCCATCGCTGAATGATTACCTGTATTCCAATGATAACTATATGGTGCAACTCCCTGTGAAGGCTGTGTATAAATCGCTCCGTCATTCTCGTCACAATTAGGCTCAAAAACTTTCAAATTACCCACCACTTGAGTTATAAAAACACGTACTTTCGATTTAGCACTTTGACAACCCGTGGATAAATTCAGATAGCTCACATAATAAGTACCTTGCTCCAATTTATCTTTAGATTTCAGAGAATCCGTATCATTACTTTTAGCATACCAAACATAATGTTCCCCAAAAGGTGTTAATAAACTTAATGACAAATCATTAGAATAACAAAAATACAAAGAATCTTGTTGTATAGTTGGCAATGGTGGCGTATCAAACTTCACATTCACTTCCAATCTCTTCTGACTCTCACAACTAAGAGTAATCGTTGCATAATACTTCGTTTCAACCAATTGTTTTGAAAGATCTAACTTACTTCCTCCCTCAGGGGTAGCATACCAATTAATTGTTGAACCAAAGGGTTTTAAATCAGCCAAAGTAGGTAATTTGTCTTTACATACTAACTGAATAGGTTCTGCTACAGGTGGACTAACTTTTGGAGCCACAATTTTAATTGGCAGTTTGGAGCTCTCACATCCATTGATAGTCTGTGTACTGAAATAAGTCTCACCATTGACTGCGGGAGCTATTTCTGGATTTAACTTTTTACCGAATTTATCATACCACGTTATCAACTGTGCAGTAACACTTTGTATATTTCCTACTTTAGGATTCGAAACACACAACGTATCAACAGCTGGACCGACTGGCAGGGGAATTGAATCTAACAACTTTAAAATACAGCTATTTGTATCTTTTTTTAAACAACTTTTTGAACTTATATTGGTAATCGTATATAAACCTGGCAAACTATTTCTTACATCCACTACTCCAGTAATCATATCTATCAACAACCCCGTATTTGGAGTTACTTTTAATTGACCTATTCCACTATTATTATAAAATATTGGACTAGCTATCGAATCGTACCTACAGTAATTCGTGTTATAGCCAATCGTAGTAATGCATGCAGGACACGGAGGAAACATATAAGTAACTTTTATTTTGTATCCAATTGCATCGGTAACTTCAAATGAGATAGTTTCACCATTGGTAAGTTGTGAAATAGTAAGTTTTTCACCATGATTCAATGATGTAGAAGAAAACAATGCTTTCTTACTAACAATGTTAGAAATAGTTAATTTAGTCCCAAAAAATTCTGCATCACCACCACTAAAAACCATTTCAGACATACCATCTTTACAATATTCTTTGATTGAATAAGTTATATCATTCAATAGGGTAAACTTTATAGGATTTCCAGTTTTTTGACAAGACGGATCTATTTGTGGTCCTTGCAGAGTAATATCATTACTTAAAACAGGAACAGACCAGTAGGTTTGAGCTATTACTGGTTTCTTTTTAGTCAAAACCCCATCATTCTTTAAATTATTTATATTTTCAAACGGACCTTTATTTACACAAAAATCATTCAAAACATCTGAAACCAATGGAGGTGTACACGTATACAAAAAATAGGCTACAGATGATATATTACCAACTGTTTGGGGTAAGACTGCACCGACAGTATTAAACTTTAATGTAGAACCATAACTTACTTTTACTTCATTATCATTGATGACTTTACCACTTCCAAGTATGGAAGGAGTTGTTATCCCCATTTTAGGAATAAAAACATGCAAAGTATCGCGACAAGAATTATCGTTATTCACCCAAACAATAGAAGATACACCTTCTGGTAAGGAAGTAACACTAGTTGTAAAAGCATTGACATCAAAAATACTGCCCCCTCCTGCCAAAACACTCCATTTCCCTGGAAAATTTGATGTTGTATGTAATTCTAAGGTCGAAGTACATGTTTTAATATCCGAGCCAACACTACATGCAGCATTAGTTTGACTAAATACTGAAATATTTGAAATTAGTACGCAAATTGAAAAAACAAACTTTCTATAACACAACATAAATTGTACTTATATTAATTTGCCATTTCACTCATAAACTTAATTCGCATCAAGCGAAGTTCTTCTTCTGAATAATCCCCATCAAATTCTTTATAAGCCTCTGACACATCATCGGTCTCAGCCTCAGAAAAATACTCGTAAATTTCCTCCTGATTTTCCGGATCTAACAAATCATTTATATAATAATTTATATTTACTCGAGTCCCAGAAGAAACAATGGCTTCAATTTCTTCAATTACTTCTTCCAATGTTTTACCCTGAGCAGCTCCAATATCTTCTAACGGTAGCTTTCGATCGATATTTTGAATTAATTGAACTTTCAAACCCGACTTATTGATAATCGATTTTACAACCATGTCTTGCGGACGTTCAATATCATTTTCTTCTACATAATTTTGAATCAATGCTAAAAAAGGCTCTCCGTACCTTGCCGCTTTTCCATTTCCTACGCCTTGGATATTTGTCAATTCATCCATGGTGATTGGATATTGGAAACACATATCTTTTAAGGATGGTTCTTGAAAAATAACAAAAGGTGGAATATTTCTTTGTTTAGACAGAGACTTTCTTAAATCTACAAGTAAATCGTATAGCACCTCATCAAATGCACCTGTACTTTTGCCGCCTGTAACAATTAAATCATCCCCATTTTCATCCGTATTAAACACACGTTCTTTGATGAGCATAAATGAAATTGGATGTATTATAAAATCCCTTCCTTTATCCGTCAACTTAAGGGTGCCATACGATTCAATGTCTTTAGCAATAAGACCACCAACTAGCGACTGTCTGATTACTGCGTTCCAAAAATGTTCGTCTTTATAATTACCCTTTCCAAAATTCACCAGCTGATCATGTTTGTATGTTTTGATATCAGAAGTCAAATTTCCCGATATAAATGCACACACATGTTTTGCTTTTTGCATTTCTTTTAATTCAATAATCGAATTAAGTAATAATTCCACATGGTCTTTACCTTCTGCTCTTTCTCTAGGATGTTTACAATTGTCACACATACATTTACAATTCTCCTCCTGAAATTCTTCCCCAAAATAATGCAAAATATACTTCCTACGACATACAGAAGTCTCTGAGTAAGAAACCATTTCATGTAATAATTGTCGACCAATCTCTTGTTCTGATACAGGTTTCCCTTGCAAGAACTTTTCTAATTTTTCAATATCTTTATAACTATAAAAAACAACACATTCACCTTCTCCTCCATCACGACCAGCACGACCAGTTTCTTGGTAATAACTTTCTAACGATTTAGGAATATCGTGATGTATAACAAAACGAACATCAGGCTTATCAATCCCCATACCAAAAGCAATCGTTGCAACAATGATACTTGTATCTTCCATCAGAAACATATCTTGATGTTTTGCACGGGTAACAGCATCCAAGCCTGCATGATAAGGAAGCGCATTAATCCCATTTAATTGTAGAAGTTCAGCAAGTTCTTCCACTTTCTTCCTACTTAAACAATAGATGATGCCTGATTTACCTTGTTTAGATCGTATATAACGAATAATTTCCTTTTCTACATCCACCTTTGGACGTATTTCATAATATAAATTATCTCTATTAAAGGAAGATTTAAAAACTACAGCATCCAGCATCGTCAAGTTTTTCTGTATATCAAACTGAACTTTTGGAGTAGCTGTAGCTGTCAACGCAATAATTGGAACGTTAGAAATCTTCTCAAAAATATCACGTAATCTTCTATACTCCGGTCTAAAATCATGGCCCCACTCTGAAATACAATGAGCCTCATCAATTGCAAAAAAAGAAATATTAACTGAAGTTAAAAAATCAATATTTTCTTGTTTAGTTAAAGATTCAGGGGCTACGTATAATAATTTAGTATTACCTTTCTGAATATCCGATTTTACCTTATTAATCTCTGATTTTGTAAGAGATGAATTTAAAAAATGTGCTATATTTTCGTTATCGCTAATATTTCTAATTGCATCCACTTGATTTTTCATCAATGCTATTAAAGGCGATACAACAATAGCAGTCCCTTCAGATAATAACGCAGGTAACTGATAACAAAGAGACTTACCTCCACCTGTTGGCATAATTACAAACGTATTTTTACCACTCAGTACATTCGTTATAATTTCTTCCTGCTTCCCTTTAAAGCTATCAAAACCAAAAAACGTGCGTAAAGCACCCTTTAGATCCACTTTTACCATTACCTCGATTTAAATAAACGTATAATTAAAGATACGAAAAATTCTCATTATAACAACAATCCAGAAATTTAACTACATGAAAAAAATACATCGTTAGGATATAAAGGCGAAAAAAAATAAATTGACATGCCCTAGACATTTTACTGATTTGAAGAAGAAAAAAATAAAAAAACGTGCATTTATGTTCAAAAAACCAATTTGTAATTGATGCATAACAAGAATTGATATTACTTTTGTTTCCAATGGAAGAAAAATCTACAATGTCATTTTTAGACCATCTCGAAGAATTACGATGGAGATTGGTAAGATCAGCAATAGCTGTTGTTATTTTTACGGTGCTACTATGGATATATCAAGAATGGATTATTGACAACCTATTCTTATCCATGAAAGATGCTAATTTCATCACCTACAGATACATGTGCTCTTGGTTTGGAGTTTGCACCCCAGAAATCCCTGTCAAGATGCAAAGCACTACAATGGCTGGACAATTCTCCTATGCATTAATGATGTCGATTATGGGTGGTTTGATCCTTGCTTTCCCATATGTTTTTTATCAAATTTGGTCATTTATCAAACCAGGGTTAAAACAAAATGAAAAATCTGCCGTCAAAGGAATTGTATTTTATGTATCCATTCTCTTTTTTCTTGGTATACTCTTTGGCTATTTTATTGTCTCTCCACTTTGCGTTCAATTCTTCGGAACCTACCAAATCTCGAAGAAAATTGATAACATATTTACCATAAACTCGTACATGAGTACCATACTTTCAACCGTGTTTTATTCTGGATTATTGTTTTTAATGCCTGTTATCGCTTATATTTTTGCCAAAATCGGAATAATTACAGCTGTATTTCTTCGTAAATACAGAAAACATTCTGTTGTAGGTGTACTTATTCTATCTGCTGTTATTACTCCGCCAGACATGTTAAGTCAGATAATCGTTTCTATTCCAATTTTACTACTCTATGAAATTAGCATTCTTGTTACCGCAAGAGTGAATAAAAAACAAGCACAAGAAGCATAATGTTATTGCATACTGAAGAAATCCGAAAATCCTACAAAGGCCGCAAAGTTGTTGATGGCGTAAGTGTAAATGTCAACCAAGGAGAAATCGTTGGATTACTAGGACCTAATGGGGCAGGTAAAACTACCTCGTTTTATATGACTGTCGGTTTAGTCAAACCTGATTCAGGTAAGGTTTTTCTAGACGACTTAGATATAACTGAATATCCTATGTATAAACGAGCACAATTAGGATTAGGATACTTACCTCAAGAAATATCTGTATTTCGTAAACTTAGTGTTGAAGATAATATTTTAGCAATTTTAGAACTGACTAAACTGTCCAAGCTAGAGCAAAAAGAACGTTTAGAAGAACTTTTAGAAGAATTTAGTTTAACACACGTTCGAAAAAACCTTGGAAATCGTTTATCTGGGGGTGAAAAGAGAAGAACAGAAATTGCTCGAGCATTGGCTACTAATCCAAAATTTGTACTTCTTGACGAACCCTTTGCAGGAGTTGATCCTATTGCAGTAGAAGATATTCAAAGTATTATTTCGGATTTAAAACGCAAAAATATTGGCGTACTAATTACAGACCATAACGTGCAAGAAACACTATCTATAACAGATAGGGCTTATTTATTATTTGAAGGAAAAATATTGAAATCAGGTTCAGCAGAGGAACTAGCATCTGATGAACAAGTAAGAAAAGTATACCTAGGACAAAATTTTGTCCTAAGAAAAAACAAATAAAACAACTATCTTGAAGCTAAATCACTGTTAGTCTTTTGGATACTTCCATAAGCATCACATTTACTAGAATGTTTTGTAGCACCACAAGAAGTTAATACGAAAGATAATAATAAGCTAACAGCAAAAAAAGTAACGATTTTTCTCATTTGTAAAGTAATTAGTTATACAAAAGTAGAATTTATAAACAAATTAAACAACTCTTTCGTTTATTAGATAAACTATTATTTAAAAAACAACCACTCCATAGTATGAAATTCGTATGTTTTCTATTTTTTACATTTTCTTACTGGATGGTAAACAGCCAGTCGAATTACCTTTTAACACACTGTCCAACAACCAAACTACCTGTCAAAACTGTACGAACACATTTTAAAGACAGTATCGAATTAAAAAAATATTTGACACAACTTCGATTTACATGCATTGAAAAAGGGTACTTACTTTTTTCAATCGATTCACTTAAATGCATGTCAGACGAAGCTAAAGTGAATTTACACACAGGACCTAAGTTCGAAAAAATATACCTTACCATTGATAACAACCAACGTAAATACCTAGCTAATTCATCCGGAACTCTTGAAAAAACACTACTTTTAAACTCCTTTACACCAAAAAATATTGCCTCCATTATACAAAAAACTGAATCTAATTTACTCAATGCAGGATATGCATTTGCTACCGTCCGACTCGACAGTATTCGGTTTGAGAACGAAAATTTATACGCTCACCTTCGAATTGTAGAAAATAATAAAATAATTTGGGGAGATATACAACTTAAAGGAACCTCAGCGCTTTCTCATAAATTACTTCGCTCCTTCCTACACATTAAGTCAGGAGAAATATTTAAAGAAGAACAACTGACTCAAATTCCAAAACAGCTAAGCCAACTTCCTTTTATCATTGAGACAAAACCATTGGAACTTTTATTTTACGATAACAAGGTAGATATTTATCTTTTCTTAAACTCAAAACCAATAAGTCAAATTACAGGAGTTTTGGGTTTACAACCAAAAATACAAAATAACTTAACGACGTATGTTCTAACGGGTGATATTCGCGCAAAACTAGTAAATACCTTAAAAAGAGGAGAAAACATTGATTTACAATGGAAAAATCTTCAAGCAAACACACAACTACTGAAAACAAACCTTGCATTTCCATCAGTATTCAAAAGTTCTTTTGGAGCAGAAGGTCAATTTCAATTATATAAAAAAGACACCACTTTTCTTGAACTTAAATCCGCCGTTGCGATACAACACATGCTATCCAATGGAAATATATGTAAATTATTCTATAGGAATTACCAATCTACTATACTTAATAGTAACCTTTCAAATTCTGCAACCTTTTCAAATGTTCAAACAAATTATTTCGGTATTTCTATTCAAAAACAAACACTCGATTACCTCCCCTCACCTACTAAAGGATATTTATTTCAACTAGAGGGTGCAATAGGAATAAGAAACAAAAAAGATTCTATCCTTCAAACCAACATCCAAACAAGCACTTCGAAAGTCGACTTATTATACACCCACTATCTTCCCATCCATAAAAGACATATTATCAAACTACTTTCCGCAACGGAACTATTAACAGCTCCAAATTTTGCTAAAAATGAATTATTGCGTTTTGGTGGAATGGTATCTCAACGCGGATTTAAGGAAGAAGAATTACGTGCGACATCGCGTATTTTACTGTCCGTTGAATACCGATTTCTATTAGACCAAAATTCATTTATTTTCTTATTCTTTGACCAAAGTTTATATGAGAATAAACTAGCATCGATTCAAAGAGATACACCTTATGGATTTGGAGGAGGCCTAACATTTGGAACACAAATCGGTATGTTCTCAATTTCGTATGCCTTAGGAAAACAACTGAATAATCCAATATTAATCAGTAATGGAAATATTCATTTTGGATATACCTCGTATTTCTAAGCTATTTAGAATTCGTTTAACTTTCCTTTAATTTGCTTCATAAATTTGGAAGCATAGACAAATTCAACTACCTCGGGATTATCCGTTTTGATTATTTCATCCTTGGAGCCAGACCACCAATTTTTACCTTGATGCATAAATGTTATATTGTCACCTATCTCCATTACACTATTCATATCATGGGTAATAACAATGGTAGTTGTTTTAAATTCATGGGTGATTTCCTGAATCAATTCATCAATTAAAATAGAAGTTTTAGGATCCAACCCAGAATTAGGTTCGTCACAAAACAAATAATTTGGATTCATCACAATGGCACGAGCAATTGCTATACGTTTCTGCATTCCACCGCTACATTCCGAAGGAAATAAATTATTTCGACCACTTAAATTAACTCGTTCTAAACAAAAATCAACTTGCTTTAATTGTTCTCCTAATGTCATTCTTGTAAACATTTGAAGAGGGAAACGAATATTGTCCTCCACTGTCATAGAATCAAACAAAGCGGCACCTTGAAAAAGCATACCAATCTGTTTTCTAATACCTCGCATCGCTTTTTTATCCATCGTACAAAAATCGGAACCATCATACAAAATTTGTCCCGAAGTAACCGGATGAAGACCTACAATACATTTTGCTAAGACCGATTTTCCTTGACCAGATGAACCTATAATTAGATTCACTTTTCCTTTTTCAAAATTGGCATGCACATCATCCAACACCAAATGTTTACCAAACTTCTTGTATACCCCTTTAACCTGTATCATTTTAGCAAGAACATTTGGGTAATAAAAAAGTTAGCAATAAGTATAGCAACACTGCTATTTACAACTGCTTTTGTGGATGAACGACCCACATCGATAGCTCCGCCTTTCGTATAATATCCGTAAAAAGATGAAATCGAAACAATTAAGAACGCAAAAACTACCGATTTAGATAATGCATAGGTTATATCACTTACCTTGAAAAAAGAGCGTAATCCAAAAATATACGTATCCATCGAAGATAATCCAGAACCCAATAAGGCTAATCCTCCACCAAGAAGACTTAAGCCGATGGAGAAAGTGACTAATAAAGGAAAAAAAACAACCGATGCCATAATTTTAGGAAGTACAAGATAGTTCAATGAATTAACCCCCATAATTTCTAGGGCATCTATTTGTTCGGTTACTCGCATCATACCAATCTCTGAAGAAACATTAGATCCAACTTTTCCTGCAAGAATTAACGAAATAATCGTTGGCGAGAATTCTAAGATTGTACTTGATCGAGTAATATATCCAATAGTGTACGCTGGTAAATAGGGTAAATCCATGTTTGCAGCTGTCTGCAATGATATTACTCCCCCCATAAAAATAGACATTAAAACTACTATTGGAAAAGACTCTATTCCAATAAGTTGAATTTCATCAAAAAAACGTTTCCAAAAAATATTGAATTTCTGAGGTTTAGAAAAAACTAACCACATCATACCAGAATAACGTCCTATGTTTGCTATAACTCGTAACATCTCTGCTAATTTAAGAGATAATTTCAATACTTGTTTCAAAAAAGAAGGAAAGTGAATGACAAATGAGCAGTTTTGTTCCTTAACTTTGTTCAAATGACTGAAAAATTAACAGCAAAAGGAAAGATTCAACAACAACTGAAACAATTTGTTCCAGCAGGTTTTGAAGCAATGATTGCTGATTTATTATTTAGTGCACCTGTACAATTTAAGATTGTGAGACCAAGAAACACAAAGCTTGGAGACTATCGACCTGCACACGCTGGAAAACCGCATCGTATTACTGTCAATGGTAATTTAAATAAATATTCATTTTTAATTACCACCCTTCACGAATTTGCGCATTTAAATACCTACTTAGAATTTCGAAGAAGTGTTTCTCCACATGGCGAAGAATGGAAAAATCACTATCGTAAATTACTTATCCCTGCTTTGAATAAACAAATACTTCCAAAAGACATAGAAGTAGCCTTAGTAAATTCATTAGTTAATACGAAAGCATCTTCCTGTGCTGACATTCCGCTCATGCGCGTTTTAAAAAAATACGACACCCAAATAGAGGAAGTGGTTTTCGTTGAAAACATTGCAAAAAACGGTAGATTCCTTTTACAAGGAAAAGAATTTATCAAAGGAGAATTACGCCGTAAACGGTTTCTTTGTGAAGAAGTTTCAAGTAAAAAAAAATACTTGATTCACACTTTGGCTGAAGTAATTCCTATATTTGAATCTTAAAATACAAACTTTAGAATGGAAAACAATTATTGCATCATAATGGCAGGAGGTGTTGGGAGTCGTTTTTGGCCAATGTCTACTCCTCAAAAGCCAAAACAATTTTTAGATGTTCTAGGTATTGGTAAATCTTTACTTCAAATGACTTTCGAACGATTATGTAATATTGCTCCTGAAGAGAATATTTTCATTGTAACAAACGAAGGTTATGTAGATTTAGTTAAGGATCAACTACCAACAATAGAAACAAATCGCATTTTAACGGAGCCAAAACGTAAAAATACAGCTCCTTGTATTGCCTATGCTGCAGCCAAAATATTCGATTTAAATCCTTTAGCAACACTTGTTGTAGCTCCTTCTGACCACTTAATTCTCAAAGAAGATAAATTTACTTCGATCGTAAACATCGCAATCAAGCAAGCAAATTCTGACGAACGACTTGTCACACTAGGTATCCAACCTACTCGACCTGATACTGGATATGGGTATATCGAATTCGAAGAAGTAGGAGATCTGATTGGTGGAGAAGTTAAAGAAGTAAAACATTTTAGAGAAAAACCAAACAAAGAATTAGCTGAAATTTTTGTGAAAGCTGGAAATTTCTATTGGAATTCGGGAATATTCATTTGGAAAGCATCCTCTATTTTGAATGCATTAAAAAAATTCAATAATTCGTTATACGAACTATTTAGTCCTGAAAATGGATTTTACAACACACCCAATGAACAAGATAAAGTAAATCATTGTTTTCATGTTTGCGAAGACATTTCCATTGATTTTGCTGTAATGGAACATGCTAAAAATGTGGATGTTGTTCTTGCAAATTTTGATTGGTCCGATCTTGGAACTTGGGGTAGTTTATACACACATTTAGACAAAGACTATAACGGGAATGCAGTTATAGGAGAACATGTTCATATGATAAATTCAAGTAATTGCATTGTGAATTTACCTTCAAACAAATTGGCATTAATTGAAGGTATGAACAACTATATTATTGTTGAATCAGACAATATGTTAATGATTTTAAATAAATCAGATGAGCAAAATATTAAAGAATATATGTTTGCTCTAAAAGAAAAAAGTCCTACTCTTTTCAAATAAAAAATGTACTTTTTATATTTAACGCTCAATTAACTTTGAGCGTTTTTTTTTGATTCGACTTTTAAATTAACAAATCAATTTTGTGTATTAATAATTTAATTCATACATTTATTAGTAAATTTAAGAATTATGAAATTAATCATCGAGATACCAGATCATGAGGTTGCTTTTGGAATGAAAGTTCTCAAAAGTTTAAATTTCATAAAAAAAGCAAAACCTATGTCTGAATCTTCCATCGAATTATGGAATGATTTAAAGGATGCTACAAACGATGTAAAACTTCACAAGCAAGGAAAAATCAAACTTAAAACAGCTCAAGAACTTTTAAATGAGTTATAATATATTTCCTACAAATCGTTTTGAAAAAGAACTAAAAAAACTAATTAAGAAATTTCCTTCGCTTAAAAGTGAGTATGTAAATTTAATTGCTGAAATTTCGGAAAAACCAGAAACTGGAACTGATTTAGGAAGCAATTGCCATAAAATAAGAATCTCGATTGCTAGTAAAGGTAAAGGTAAACGAGGTGGTGCCAGAGTAATTACATACGTTTACATAGATTCTAAAAGTGTCTATCTTTTAACCATTTATGACAAAGGTGAAAAGTCTAATATTAAAACCAATGAATTGAAAGAAATGATAGAGAGTTTAGATTTAGATTGATACTCTTTTCGATTTATTATTCCACCACAATTTTCTTTCCAACTCCATTCACTATCACAAAATACAACCCTTTCGGAAACGCCGATAGATCTACCTTCAACGTATCTATGAATGACTGATTAATAAGTTCTTCTCCTTGTATCGATAAAACTTTAACATTACTTTCACCTTTAGAATTTACAGTTAATATATCCTTTGTGGGATTGGGAAACATTTGTACATTCATCGTACGCTCCTCAATTCCTAAGGCTTCCGAATTAATCACGCCAACAGCATCTAAATCAAAACCACCAGAAGGATATGGTGTTGGATACGGATCATTGATGATATGATTTTTGAAATCTCTCATAGCATACAATGGATTAACACTTCCTACAACATCACTAATTTTCACATGTGTTATAGCATGAATATTCAATCCAACACTATCTTTCAACTCTTCCAAATCAAAGGGCGTTCCAAAATTCGCTCGGTATTTACCTGCCAAGTTGTATAATTTAGTCGCATCCATAGCTGCATTGTTATCGTATTGCAGTAAAGTATCAGAAAGTGATACTGCAGGGAAACGTACAAAATGATGTCCATCAGAACTAACCGATACAAATGCTAACTCTAAAAAAGTATTGTTAAACCCATTTTCAAACACTGCAAAATCAGGTCCCTTTCCATTGCTAATCGGATAGTCGAACGTTACTATCGCCTCTCCTCCATCTCCTAAACTTAATACTCCATTAGTTCCTGCTTTTCCTAAAGTTGACGAAAAATCACCGATCGTTGGTTTACCAAGATTTGGCTGTGCAATATCCAACAAACCTAATTGAAAAGTACAGCCTGTAGCCCATGCTCTCACAATCGATGAATCTTTGGAAATTGCTGTTGTTCCCTCAAAACCGACAGGCGGAGCATACTGTGCAAAAAGCACAACATGTATGAAACTTAATAGTAAAAAAAGTACTTTATTCATAATAAATCAAGGAATTAGGATTGAGCCCAACATGGTATTTTTGAATAAATGTACCATCTTTAGAGAAACGATGTAGATACCCTTTGTTAGTATAGTTATTTGCATCAAAAACAAAAAATTGTTGTAGTTGTTCCACATATTGAATTCGATAGAGTGTTACACATGTATTTACCGGAATAAACGAATTACTTAGGACCGATTTTGAAAGCATGTCAAACAACACCACCGATGATTGGTTGTAAATAATTAATCGGTCTTCCATTTTTTCCATCCCTGAAATCGCCACAGAAATTGTTTCTTGTTTTGTAACCATTCCAAGTCCTAAACGCTTTAATTCTGCTGGTATCGAACTATAATTGCCTCGCACATGAACATATAAAGTAGTATCATTCTGAGCTATTAGTTTACCTGGATTTTTACCTACGACAACCTTTTCAATTTCTACTAAACTTTGACAATCTATGACAGATAAGGTGGAGTCTAAAGTCGGAATTAAACCACCTGAATTGGAAACATACAAGCGTTCATTCGCAACAACCATATTTTCGGGATTACTTCCCACTTTAATTCTTTTTTCAACTGTTAACGTCGCTGTATCTATCACATCTACATACCCATCAAAGCAAGAAACAAACATTTTTCCTTTATAAAAGGCAAGATTGCGTGGCTGTTTTGCTTTTCCATTTTCTTGCATAACCAATTGTTTGATGGATTCCCCAGAATAAGCATCCAACACTTCAATCGTACTTGACACATTTACCAAAACATAAATTTTCCCTCCATAACGTTGTAAATCATTACCGGTATCCCCCAATTTACGTCCTGTTTTTTGAATAAAAAAATCATCCGAAACTTGACCTGAAGTTAGATTTACCCACGATAAACTTGCATTATTTAAATTAAACAAACCTTCATTCAACACCAACAAACCATGACTGAGTGTTGTGTCATCCATTGTTAAGGTTGTCGCTTTTTTCTTACACCCAACACAAACAAGAAGTAAAAGAAACAAACTAATTAAACGCATAATGTAAAGACATTAAATAATTCCTACCAGGCATCACAAAATAGCTAATGTATTGATACGATTGATTCGTACAATTTTTAACACTCAAACTAATCTTTAATTTCTGTTTTCTCCCCAAAGTCCAAGAAGAAAACAAGGTACAATCAAACTTAGAAAATCCTGCCAAACGATTCTCTTCACTATTTTCATTTAGTACAAATCGATCAGAAATTGAAGAATTATTTAGATGAACCCCAAAACCTGATTGAAAAATGAAAGTAATTTCTGATTGGATCGTATGCTTAGGGAAATAAGCTAATTGATTCTTGTACGTTGTTGACTTCTCGTTGGAAATGTCCATTACTTGTTGATACGAATAATTAACACCAATATCCAATCGAGCATTATTGTATAACATCCAATTTTTACGCACTATTAAATCCACCCCTGCGATTTGCACCTTACCAATATTCATTATCGACCAAACAAATAAGTTTTTCGTAGGTATAGCTAAAATTTTATTATCTACTTTGTTATAATATCCATCTAAACTTACGTTCAAACTATTTTTCAAAAAGCGATAAGATGTACCCACCGAAAATTGCAGGGCTAATTCAGGCTCCAAACTTTTACTGCCAATCGTATTGTAGTATAATTCACTAAAAGAAGGCATACGAAATGTTTGTTTGAACCAAATTCTTGGCAAACCAACAACATTGTTATATGCTCTTTTTTCTATCTGTGCAAATGAGGCAAATGCTTTGGTATAGGTATCGGATGAACCAAACTGATTATACAACCAATGATTTCCCACTTGAGCATTCCCCAAAAAACGTTTCCAAATTGCTTTCATGCCCACAAGCGATTGGACGTGAAAACGTTTTGGCGCATGCATATACTGACTTGTTGCATGTAATCCACTATACGTGTGTTCTACCCCTCCATAAATCAATAATAAACTGTCTTTTAATTTTCGATTGAAATAAAGTCCCGATTGATTAATCGTGTTAAAATACCATTGATTTAAACCACCTGAATTATTTAAATAAGAAGGGTCGCGATAATTCAAATAACCATAATTCAAACTATTATACACATTCACATTCCACTTTTCTTCCTTAAATACTCCTGAAATATTTACAGAGGTATTTTGTTGGCTCAATTCTTGACTAGCAGATTCGTTATACAGAATTACAGCTCCCGGCAAACCACGTTGCGACTGATTGAAGTACACAGAACTACGAAGTTTCCATTTTTGATTCAAATCTTTTGAAAAATTCATGCCTGCATAACCTTCTTGTAATTGATTATTCATCCGTATGTGGGTTGTTGTCAGCATTCCATTTTCAATGACATATGGATAATTCCCTGTAAACGTTCGGTATTTACCATATACACTAAACAAACTTTTTAACACGCCTCTTTTGTAACTTGCATAATTATCAACTTGACCAAAAGAACCAACTTTCGAGCATATTCGCAATTCCATAGTATCTAACGACTGAGTATTTTCTACCGTTTTAATTGCTAATACATTCCCCTGCATCAAAGCAGAAATTGGCATTAAATCATCATCTGACAATCCAGCAGAAAAGGTAACTCGCTGAATATTATCTACTTGTAGATTACTTAAATCTAACTGACCTACCATGGTATTTTGAACGCTAAAACCATCGATTAATACCGAAGTATTCGTGCCTGATAATCCACGAAATGATATGGTTTTCATACCGCCAATTCCACCGTAGTTTTTCAACGTTACACCAGCAATTTTTTGAGTTAATGCACCCACATCTTCAGGAGCATATAGCTGTGTTTTTTTTCCAGTTACTACTTGAATAGTTCCAGAAATTGGGATAGAATCTTTTTCCAACTCTATCCTAACTTCGGGCAACGACTTTTCAATTTCCTGGCAAAAAACAGAAAGACTACTTAGACAGAATACAAAAATTATGAACCTTTGAAGCACAAATGCTTATTTAGTATATTTGATATTATCTAGCGTAAAATATCCTGGTGTATTCATTCCCCATTGACCGATATCCGTACTTTGCAATCTAAAATTTAACGAATCAACCGAAACAAACTTAGAAAGATCGACTGTTTTCCATTCTTTTTGAATAAAATTTTTAGATGCATCCGTATTTTGAAAATCTGCTAAATAAACAGCTAATGAATCTTTTACTTTTCCCATAGAAAAACCTCTCACCCAAAACTTCAAATAATCTTTATCTGTACTAGTAAATTTTTTAGCAAATTGATCCCCATTTTTCATGGATAAAGCTGTATAAGTGGCATTTGTAATTGCGAAAGAAACCAACTGAACCGAACTTGGCAATTTGATTCCTGCATTGTTTGTTACTAGTAAATAGTTCTTACTATTAGCTGCACCTCCTCCAGCATAAGACGCATATAAATTACTAAATCCTGCACTGTCGACATTTACAACATTGGAAACTGCAAACCCTTTATCGAAATACCAATATTTATAATAATCATCAAATACATAGTTGTTTTCAAACGTAAATCCTTGACTCACTAATCCACCTTTAATACTATCCAAATAACCTTTAGAAGGTATTAAGAAATCTTCAAAATCGATCGTGTAGTTTGATTTTAATGGATTAGCTGGTAATATAATTTCATCTTTTTTACAGCTAAATAGACCCGAAACTAGAGCAAGTCCAATAATTAATAATTGTTTTTTCATCTTTTTGTTCTTTACAAAAAATTAATAAATAACTAAAAAGAAGAAATCAGCGGGAGTATCCCAATAAATAGAAATAATCATTAACCCTTTATATAAGGCTAGCAAATAAATCCGACTTTATTCTGAAGTCTTCATTCAACAATTAATGGCAGGTATTCTGACTTGTTCCAACTCGATTTGCCTTCCCATTTCTTTAGACGTCCTAGAAACAGTGACTTTATAAATCGATTTAACAGAACTTACAGCTGCAGATACAGTCTCGGATTCACACCGAATTCCCTTTTATTCTACGAGGTAGTACCAAAAATCTTGTGCAAATTTAAAGATTATAAGAGTATAGTTTACTGATTAGTCGATTTTTATTTTTCGCGCTAACTGATTAGCCTTACATGTATTTGATATTTTTTGCGTAATCATATACTCTCCTTTGACCAGATATTTATGTGTGGCATCTACTTCTGAGGAACCTGTTTCATCTCCGAAGTCCCATGCATGTGTTGTGTAATTTTTCGCGTTACTTACTACTTGTACCTGACCTCCTTTTTGCATGATATCAAATCCTGTTTCTAACAAGCTTTGCGCAGGTAAATACCTCCATCGTGCAAGATTATTCAATACAATTTTGGTTGCGGCTATTTCAATAACTTCTCTATCAAAGGCATTCATTTCAACTGATGCGGTGTTTTTATAAGGTGACTCACCAAAAATGGTTGTAAAATGTGTACAAGCAGACAAGTATGAACCGGACAAAATAGGATGAAAACGATCCTCATGGTATAAATTTAGTTCAGGAACCGATTCACGAACTTCTTTCCAAACCATTCCGACAGGTGAAACTCCCGTGTTTAACTTATCCGCAAAAATTAAATACTGTCTTTCAATACGTAATTGCATAGAATCGTAACTTGCAATTGGCTTCCATTTTTTATTTCCGTTTTTGTATCCCCAGGTCATGTACAATAAAATGCGTGCACATGGATTGTATTTACGCACACTATCTACCAACTTTTTAGCATACGGAAAGGTTAACGTATCCACTTTAGAATCCGGTTGTGCAAATTCATTGCTATGGCCTTGTAAAATTACATAATCCCATTTTCGAGATTGAATCATGTTATACGTTCTAGGTCTCTCTGAATGAAATTTTAAATCTTTCCCACCAGTGACAACGGTATCAACATGAACTTTTTTTCCTTTAGAAGTAGCGATATCTTTAAAGATATAAGGCATATTGTTATAAAAAGTAAAACTATTCCCAACAAACAAGACAGATGTAGAGTCTTGAGAGTAAAATTTAAGGGATATATTGATAAAAAAAATTAATAAAGTTGTTTTAAAATAAGTACTCATAATTAATTATTAATATTTAAAAATGTCATTCACACTACTATGAACAAGCAATATTTCATTGTGAGAAATTTTTCCGACCTTTTGCTTTAATCTGCTTTTAGAAAGTGATCTAAAATGTAAAGTTAACACTTCCGACTCCTCCTTCAAGCCATTAATTTCAGTAGGCAGTAAAATTAAATTATTGTGATATCTTTTAATTTTAGTTGTTATTGGGCAACACCAAACAACTTTAGTATTATCATTTAAAACATTACCACTTATAATAACTACAGGTCTAAAACCTGCTTGCTCACTCCCTTCAATCGGATCGAGATTTGCCAACCAAATTTCGCCTTGTTTCATTCCTCAATTTGACGCAAATAATCATCCATTCCTTCTTCGGCCACTTTCCAAATAGTTTCATCTTCACGCATACTTTTGTACGATTTTATATAAGCAGCCTTATTCAATTGGTCAAGATATATGCGTAAAGCTTTTTCAATCAACTTATTTTTTGGAATCGCTAATTCTTTTGCTTTTTGAGACAGCAATAAAATTAAATCATCAGGAAGTGAACTTGTAAAAGTTGTCATAACTTATAAATATATAATGTAAATATAAAATCAAAATATTTCATTTCAAAATATTAGTAATATTCTTTCAATTTTTAAATTAATCTATCTTTGTTTAAAATTTATACTATGTCAGAAGCAATCAATCAAGGTCAAGTAACCTTTGAAATAGATTCTTTAGGAATCGGTACAATAACATTTGGGCACCCATTAAGTAACTCGTTGCCTGGTAAAATATTACAAAAATTAGCAGACACAATTACCGAATTAGGCAAAAACGATGCAGTAAAAGTCATCGTTTTACAATCAGAAGGCGATAAATCTTTTTGTGCAGGAGCTAGTTTTGATGAATTAATCGCAATCAAAGATTTAGAAACAGGACAAAAATTCTTCTCTGGTTTTGCAAATGTAATTAATGCAGCACGTAAATGTCCGAAATTTATCATCGGTCGTGTACAAGGAAAAGCAGTAGGTGGAGGTGTTGGGTTAGCATCGGCTGTTGATTATTGTTTTGCTAACAAATTTGCAGATGTTAAACTCTCGGAATTAGCCGTTGGGATTGGGCCATTTGTAGTTGGACCCGCTGTAGAACGTAAAATTGGTTTGTCCGCAATGAGTCAGTTAGCTATCAACGCTACAGAATGGAGATCAGCAGAATGGGCGTATAAAAGAGGTTTGTATACTTATTTATTTGAAACCACAGCAGAAATGGACATTGAAATCGCAAAATTAGCGAAACGTTTAGCAGGGTCTAATCCTGAAGCGATGGCTATGTTGAAAGGAGTTTTTTGGCAAGGAACCGAAAATTGGGACGAACTATTAGTAGAACGAGCAGGTATGAGTGGTAAATTGGTATTATCTGAATTTACTATTAATGCAATAAACGCATTTAAAAAATCCTAATTTTTAGTTTCTAAAAAGTACATACATCTGTGTATTTTGAAAATAGTTGTAATTATTTCCAAAATCAGTTGTTAATAAATACAGGAAGTTATATCTTTGTCCTCCCATTTTAGGGAAATTGTCTTATTTAATTAATAAATAATTGTGGATACATTAAGTTACAAAACCGTTTCTGCTAACAAACAGACTGCTGATAAAAAGTGGTTGTTAGTAGACGCTGAAGGCCAAACAGTAGGTCGTTTAGCAAGTAAGGTTTCGAAGTTAGTTCGTGGAAAACACAAGCCAAACTTCACACCTCACGCAGACTGCGGAGATAACGTGATCGTTATTAACGCTGAGAAAGTATCATTTTCTGGTACTAAATTAGTTGACAAGGAGTACATCCGTTACACGGGTTATCCTGGAGGACAACGTTCTTTAACAGCACAAGAAATTCTTTCTAAACATCCAGAGAGATTGATCGAGAAAGCGATTAAAGGTATGTTGCCAAAAAATAAATTAGGTCGCCAATTGTTCACGAATGTTAAAGTGTACGCTGGTGCTGAGCACAAACAAGAGTCTCAAAAACCAGAGGTTATTAATTTAGATTCATTCAAATAGGAAGTATGGAAATCATCAATACACTAGGAAGAAGAAAAACTTCAGTTGCTCGTGTTTACCTTAAAAAAGGTACGGGTAAAGTAACAGTTAACAAAAAAGACTTTAAAGAGTTTTTTCCAGTAGCAATGTTACAATTCAAAGTATTACAACCATTTGCATTAACTGAAACAAACGATCAGTACGACGTTACAGTAAATGTTCAAGGTGGTGGTATCAATGGACAAGCAGAAGCTATCCGTTTAGGAATCTCAAGAGCTTTAGTAAAAGTTTCTGAGGAATTAAAACCAGCTTTAAAGGCGGAAGGTTTAATGACACGTGATCCAAGAATGGTTGAGCGTAAAAAACCAGGACAACCAAAAGCACGTAAGAAATTCCAATTCTCTAAACGTTAATATTATATTATTTTGGCGGTGTTTAGTATCCAAGTTTGCGAGTAAATGCTTAGAGCTCCCTCACCTACTGATTACTAAAGGAACGTAAACAAATTAAAAAAATTAAAAAATGTCAAAAGCAACTTTTCAAGAATTATTAGACGCAGGTGTTCACTTTGGACACCAAAAAAGAAAATGGAACCCAGCAATGGCACCGTATATCTTTGATGAGAAGAAAGGTATCCACATTATCGATCTAAATAAGACAATTGCTCATCTGGATCAAGCGTGTGCTGCGATGACTCAAATCGCAAAATCGGGTAAAAAAGTTCTTTTTGTAGCTACAAAAAAACAAGCGAAAGAAATCGTTTCTGAACGAGTTAAAACGGTAAATATGCCTTTCGTAACTGAGCGTTGGTCTGGTGGTATGTTAACAAACTTCCAAACTACACGTAAATCTATCCGTAAAATGGCTTCCATTGATAAAATGAAGACAGACGGAACATGGGATACGCTATCTAAAAGAGAGCGTCTTTTCAAAACTCGTCAACGTGAGAAATTAGAGAAAAACTTTGGTTCTATTGCAGACATGACTCGTCAACCTGCAGCTATTTTCTTAGTAGACATCTTAAAAGAAAATATCGCATTGCATGAAGCTAAAAGATTGAATATTCCAATTTTTGCTATGGTGGACACGAATACTAATCCAAAATTAGTTGATTTCCCAATTCCTGCAAATGACGATGCAACAAAATCAATTGCTATTGTATTAGATGCTATTTGTGATTCTATTCGTTTAGGTTTAGAAGATCGTAAAAACTCTAAAGACAAAGCAGATAAAGGAGAAGAAGCTACAACTGAAGTATCTTCTGAAGAAAACACAGAAAAATAATTTTTTAAAACCGAATTAACATGGCAATTACAGCATCCGATGTAAATAAACTTCGTCAGCAAACTGGCGCAGGTATGATGGACTGCAAAAACGCTTTAGTAGAAGCTAATGGTGATTTTGAGACAGCTATCGACATCCTACGTAAAAAAGGACAAAAAATCGCTGCAAAACGTGGTGATAATGAAGCTAAAGAAGGTTTATCCATTGCTCAAGTAGCAGCTTCTGGAAACGAAGGTGTTATTTTGATTTTAAATTGTGAAACTGACTTCGTAGCAATTAACGATTCTTTCCGTTCATTCGTTCAATCTATTGTTGATGTAGCATTAGCGAACAAAGCAACTACAATCGATGAGTTGAAAGCATTGAAATACGACGAAAAATTAACTGTTGATGAAAAAATTACAGAGCAAATTGGTGTAATCGGTGAGAAATTAGATTTATCTAAATTCGCTCGTATTGCTGCTCCAAAGGTAGTTGCTTACAACCACCCAGGTAACCAATTAGCAACATTAGTAGGTTTAACAGTTGACTCAACAGCTGCTGAAGATGCAGGAAAACAAGTAGCTATGCAAATCGCTGCAATGAATCCAATTGCATTAAACAAAGAAGGTGTTGATGCTGATACAATTACTCGTGAATTAGAAATTGGTAAAGAATTAGCTATCCAAGAAGGAAAACCAGCTGACATGGCTGAGAAAATTTCTCAAGGACGTTTAAACAAATTCTTCCAAGAAAACACGTTATTAAGTCAACCATTTGTGCGTGATAACAAATTAACTGTTGAACAATTCTTAGCTGGTGCTGAAAAAGGATTAACAGTTTCTGAATTTTTACGTTTCTCTACGAAATAATAGATTCAACAATACATTGAAAAGGCTGGAAGAAATTTCAGCCTTTTTTTATGCTGTTTTTTTTAGTGGTGTTGTAAATTAGAAGGGGTAATTTTGACCATTAAGAAATTGAGAATTAATGATGAAGAAAGGCGGCCTTGCCTTTATTAAGGAAATAAAGGTAGGAAAGTTAAAACAAACCTAGGTTGCTCAATAATTCTACTCCCCTCTCCTATTCCAACTAAATTTCTTAACTTCTTAATGGTAAAATATCCACCTACACCTCCAATCAATTTTGAATTTTCAAGCAATCAAAAAATGTAACAAATAAATCCTTATCTTTGCAAACGAAAAAATTCCGTTCTTATGAAGTATAATCGCATATTACTAAAACTTAGTGGTGAATCTCTAATGGGAGATAAACAATTTGGAATTGACAACAATCGCATTGCATCTTATGCACGACAAATTAAAGAAGTATGTGATGCAGGAATTCAAGTTGCCATAGTAATTGGTGGAGGTAATATCTTTCGTGGTGTACAAGCAGAAGAAGGTGGTATGGACAGAACGCATGGCGATTACATGGGGATGTTGGCCACAATGATAAACAGCATGGCTTTACAATCTGCTTTAGAAGCAGTTGGAGCTAAAACACGATTAATGTCTGCCATTGAAATGCGAGAAATTGCAGAACCATTTGTAAGACGTCGCGCAGTTAGCCATCTAGAAAAAGGACGGGTAGTAATCTTTGGAGCAGGTACAGGAAACCCTTATTTCACAACAGATTCAGCAGCTTCATTACGTGCTATTGAAATTACAGCAGATGTAATTTTAAAAGGTACACGTGTGGACGGAATTTACACTGCAGACCCATTGAAAGATCCTACAGCAGTGAAATACAACCGCATATCTTACGATGACGTTTATGCCAAAGAACTAAAAATCATGGACCTTACTGCATTTACATTATGCAAAGAAAACAACTTACCAATTGTAGTATTTGACATGGATACACCAGGCACCTTAAAACGTATCATGGAAGGTGAAGAATTAGGTACAATTGTTCAAAGTGAAACAACAGAATTAGTTAAATCATAAATTTAAAAATTAGTAACCATGGTTGAAGAAGTTCAAAGTGTCTATACTGATTTGAATAATTCAAATGCAAAAACATTAGCGCATTTAGATTACGAAACACAAAAAATTAGAGCTGGAAAAGCAACGCCTTCCATGCTACAAAGTGTGATGGTAGAATATTATGGCAACCCTACTCCAATTACTCAAGTTGCAAATATTTCAGCACCAGATGCGCGTACGTTAGTGGTTCAACCATGGGAACGTCCATTGCTCCCAGAAATTGCAAAAGGAATCATCAATTCTAATTTAGGTTTTGCGCCTTCTAACAATGGAGAACAGTTAATCATTACTATTCCTCCACTAACAGAAGAAAGACGTAAGGAGATGGTTAAAAAAGCAAAAGCGGAAGGCGAACATGCAAAGGTTGGTATTCGTAATAACCGTAAAGATGCTCTTGACATGATCAAAATGTTGAAATCGGATGGACTTTCTGAAGATGCTGTAAAAGATGCTGAAACAAAAATTCAAACTATCACAAACAATTTCATTGCTAAAGTAGATGATTTGATTGTAGCGAAAGAGAAAGATATCATGACGATATAGTGACGAGTTAAGAGCGAGAAGCAACGAAAACATATAGTAAAAACGTTTTGGGAAACTGAAACGTTTTTTTTTGTTATTTCAATAAATTATTCATTAATAAAATATAATGTCATCCATTGTTAATGGATAATATTATTCATTTATAATGAAATATATTTGCGTAAATAAAAAGAATGAAATATATTTGTTGTGAAGAAATAAAGGTTTTATGATAAGGCAAGAAGAAATAAGTAGTGTTTTAGATGGGCAAAAAAACATGTTTTTGAATAAGACTCCTAAAGTAAAACGAGAGGCTTTTTCAGATATTCCAATTATTGAGAACTTTGCAACCATCATCACTGGAATACGGAGGTGCGGTAAAAGTACGCTCTTGTTACAGGTATTACGAAATAAATTTAAAGATGCGCTCTATTTAAATTTTGAAGACATAAGACTAACAGGTTTTGACGCGACAGATTTTATACGTTTAGAAAAAGAAATAAGTAGAAGAGGTATAAAGGTTTTGTTTTTTGACGAAATACAACTGATAGAACGATGGGAAATATTCATACATCAATTACTAAATCAAGAGTATCAAGTATTCGTTACAGGGTCAAATGCATCATTACTGAGTAAAGAATTAGGTACACATTTAACAGGAAGACAACTCTCCATGGAATTGTTTCCATTTTCTTTTACTGAGTTTTTAAGTTTTAAAGCACTTTTCCCAAACAAAGATAGCGCTTTAGAATATTTAAAAACAGGTGGAATGCCTGAATATATCAAGAATAATCACCCTCAAATATTGAGTAATTTACTCAATGACATACTCATAAGAGATATAGCGATTAGACACGGTATTCGTGACTTAGAAACGTTAAAAAAAATAGCAATTTACCTAATTACAAATGTAGGAAAACCTGTTTCCGGAAATAATTTAGCGAAAGTATTTGGATTTAAATCAACCACAACAATACTTGAATATTTTAATTATTTACAAGATTCGTATTTAGTAGAATTTCTTCCACAATTTAATTATTCTCTTAAAGCACAAAATAGAAATCCTAAAAAAGTGTATACGCTGGACAATGGATTTAATGAGGTTTTAACAATGAGCTTCACAGAGGATGACGGAAGAAAACTGGAAAACTGTGTCTATCAACACCTACGAAGATCTTCTCACGAATTGTATTATTTCAAAGAAAAAAGGGAATGTGACTTTTTAGTATTTGAAAACAATCAAATCAAACAAATCGTTCAAGTATGTTACCAATTAAACGATGAAAATTTTGATAGAGAATATCAAGGATTATTAGAGGCAATGCGTTTTTTTAATATATCTGAAGGAATTATTGTAACACTTGAGCAAGAAGATGAATTTGAAAAAGACGGTACAATGGTGAAGGTTGTAAAATTATGGGATTATTTGACAGATAAATAGTGTGCAGAAATGCAATTCCAACAAAGAAAGAAGTCCTTCGTCGAGCTAAATATATAAGTAACGAGCAAGATACCTTAAAAGCGTTTTGGGAAACTGAAACGCTTTTTTATGTTACTTATAAATCTCCAAAATCCATTCTCTGATTTCTTTTAAAGCTTTTGGATTAATTGTTTCTTCGATCGTTGCGTATTCGGAAGGATTTCCAGTTTTCGCTTTTTGAAATAGGTGATTAAGTCCTTTTAATTCTAGTACTTTAAAATGATCATTATTTGCTTTTTTTAGAGCTATTTTAATTTGTGTTAAATTTTCTTTTGCAGGAACTTGTAAATCTAAAGAACCATTCAAAGCCAAGACATGGCACGTAGTTTTTTCTAGGTAAATCCTTGGATCCAATTTTAAAAAATATCGAAACCATGGGGAATTAATTTGCAAAAGTAAGTTATCCATTTCCAAATCAGTAACGCGAGAAGCTGAATATTCAGAAACCAATTTAGTTGCCTCTTTACGTAACATTATTGAATCCTCCGAACTAAGAACTAACGCATACAATTTTTCGTTTAAGGAATTTGCTTTTTTTATTTGTGCATCAGAGCTTCCATTTACTTTGCTTATTAATTGATTTTGCAACAAAATAATCTCTTTTCCTGGTAAACCTGTTCCCGCTAAAAGCACAATAAATTTCACTTTACTTAAATTCCTAGATGCAACTAATGGAGCTATGATTCCACCTTCACTATGACCAATCAATCCTATCGATTTAACTTCTTTTCTGGTATTTAAATAGCTAATTGTTGCTTCCACATCCGTTGCAAAATCTTCCGTGGTTGCAGAACTAAACTCTCCCGTTGACTTACCTACACCACGATCATCATATCTTAAAACTGCTATTCCTTGACGTGCGAGATAATCAGCTAACACCAAAAAAGGTTTGTGTCCCATTAATTCTTCGTCCCTATTTTGAGGACCACTACCAGAAATTAAAATAACACATGCGCCAGAGGGATGTACTTTTGGCAAACACAACGTACCCGCTAAGGTATGACCGGCAGTTGGATGTTTAAAAGAAACTTCTTCTTGGTCATAGGGAAATGGTGCAACAGGTTCTTGCGGTTTTAATTTCACGGAATCTTGCTTTACTTGCCTTTGTAGATTAATAGCAAATGTTTTTCCGGATTGAGTAACTTCTCCATTAATCGTATCGTGAGACACTAATTTACCTTTATAAACAAATTGAATTTTATCGATTTTAATCAATAGTTCATTATTTGAAAACACCGTTGAATTAGTAGGAATACCTTTTGCACCTTGACTTGGGCTATCCATCGTGGAAATAAAACCTTGTTGTGTTGAATCTATATGAAAAACAAGGGGTAATGAGGTTCCTGATATAGATAACTCCCCTTTCCAAGTGCCTTTTATGGATTGCGCTGAAACAAATGAAGTGAAAAATATAAAACAAGCTGTATAAAATATAACGTTAGTAAAACAAGATGTTATACTAGTTTTCAGTTTTATATATGGAGGAACACAAATACAATTCATACTAATTATTTTTTATGGTAAATTTAATGGTTAATACTAGTATTTATCGAGTTAATTGGATTATTAGTTTTGAGTAAAACCATGTTAAAAACTAGCAATACAAACAGCAAATTTCATGGGTGTAATTCAGCTAGATAAACTTGTTCTAACTGTCCGGGAGTTGGAATAAACATTGCTTTTTTACCTAAACGAATAACGTCCATGATAGTTGTATATCCACTTCGTGAAATAATAGAATCACAACGGTAGAACAAAACATCCATTTCTTTCCAAGATAACCCATCCAACACTTCCAAATTAGATGGGAAATCGACTAACTTGTATTTCTCCGAACAAATACATTTTATAGGTTGATTTGTGTTACTAGCAAATTGGACAATTTCCATGAATAACTGTGAAGCATATGGTTCCGGACCACTTATAACTGCCAATACAAAATCTTCTTTAGGCTTTCTTATGGATGAAAAGCGAGATTGAATACCGATGTAATAAATCGGCAAAGTAATAGAAGACACACTCAAAGTACCAGCATACGTATGTTTTTCATCATCTAAGACCCAAATAGCAGTAAACTTTTTAAGCTGTTTAATATGCCAATAATTTGCTGTTTTTTGCAGTCCTTTCAGGGGTAATGTAACTTGATGCGTAATAAATATGGAAGGAATATCCCTTTTTCTAAACGCATATCGATGGTCAGAAATAACCAATGAAATTGGATATTTTTGACAAAATGTTTTTACAAACTCGAATTCATCGTACATCTTACGTTTTAACCGAAAAAAATTAGATGCCATTTCAAAAGACCATTTGCCGGAACCTGAAAAACGAAAATTATAGCCATCTAAAGACACATACTGAATCGTTGGGAAATATTCTAAAACAATAGCGTTTTGTTTTTTATTACCTGCAAAATAAATCGTGTTATTTTGAGACACTAATTGTTCGATAATTGGAATGGAACGTGCAATATGTCCAAGCCCCCAATCGTTACATGCATACAAAATCGTTTGATCGAAAACATCTTTTAGATTCATACTTCAAAGGTAGAAAATTTGTACCTTTAAGCAGTAAAAAGAAATTTTATCCTACCTAAAAGATTCGAATGAAACGTACCATTATTACTACAGGAGACGGATCAAAAACAATACATTTACCAGACCTAAATGAAAATTACCATTCTAGCCATGGCGCTGTCCAAGAAGCAAAACATGTCTTTTTAAAACACGGCCTAGATTTATTGATAGGTAAACCAGAAATTAATCTATTAGAAATTGGATTTGGAACAGGTTTAAACACAATTTTAACCTTAGAGGCAGCTTTATTATCTGATTCAGTCATAAACTATCATGGTTTAGAAGCATATCCGATTAGTCACGAGGAAATGGTTGCGTTAGAATATGAACAACTACTTTCTTCAGAATTTCTAAAAAACACGTTTAAAGAAATCCATGCAACTGTATGGGACACTCCAAAAGCAATAACACCGAAATTCTTCCTTACCAAAATTCATCAAGAACTTCAAAAACAACACTTTCATCCTAACTCCTACGATTTAATATATTTTGATGCTTTTGGTCCACGCGCTCAAGAGGATATGTGGACAACAGAAATCTTTCAGAAATTATATACATGCCTCAAACCTGGTGGTTATTTTGTTACCTATTGCGCAAAAGGACAAGTGAAAAGGGATTTAAAATCGGTTGGCTTTTTGGTAGAAACTTTACCTGGTCCTCCAGGAAAGCGTGAGATGACAAGAGGAATAAAATAAGTGAAGAGTGAAGAGTGAATAGAAAAGAATGTTTGATTCAATTAACATCCCTTTACTCATAAGTATCGAACAATAAACTTTTAACAAGCAGCACTTGTACTAATTTTGTTTTATACAGAAGCTCAAGTCTCATGCAGGATAAATTAGTTCAATCTTTAGAAAATCAAATTGAATTTCAAGAGTTTAAACTAACTTCCTTGTTGGAAATTACCAATGCCATAAATACGAAACAATCCGTTGACACCCTAACCAAAATATTAGGTTTCATTCTTAAAGAACAATTAGGCTTTTCCAAATTCATTCTTTTACACAAACAAGAATCATGGCAAACGCTCTTAAAGTCTGGGGTTAAAGGTTCTTTAAAAGAAGAAGAAATCATTGTTAATTTGGCTAGATTTAAAGAAATTACTACCATTGAATCTTCGCCTTCCGATATCATTGCACAATTCGATAGTATCGTACCTGTTTTTCATGAAAAAGCACCACTCGCTTACTTATTAATTTCTGGAGACTCCTTAAAAAAAAATCCGTCTTCCGAAACGATAAACAATATGCGTTTTGTTCAAACATTGGCTAATATAATCGTGGTAGCAATTGAAAATCAGCGTATGATGCAAGTAAGTATCAAACAAGCTCGACTAAAGAAAGAGCTAGAAGTTGCTTCAGAAATGCAAAAAATGTTGTTCCCTTCGGATTTACCCTCCAACCGTAAATTAGATGTTCACGCTAAATACACCTCCCGCCATCAAGTTGGAGGAGACTACTATGATTTTATTCAATTATCTGAAGACGAATATATTATTTGTATTGGTGATGTTTCAGGAAAGGGAATAAGTGCTGCTATGCTCATGGCAAATTTTCAAGCAACTTTACGTGCATTATATAGTTACCAGCAGTTTGAACTTGATTTTCTAATTGAGGAATTGAATAAGAAAGTGATGAAAAATGCGAAAGGTGAAAAATTCATCACCTTTTTCATTGCTAAATACAATATGGAGACTCGAAAACTCAACTATATTAATGCTGGACATAACCATCCTTTTATCACCAATGGAAAAACCTTTGAATTATTGGATAAAGGAACTATTGGATTAGGTATGTTAGAAGACTTACCTTTTGTCAAAGTTGGAAGCATTCAATTAGAACCTAATTCTACCTTAGTAATGTACACAGATGGTATTATTGAATTAGAAAACGAAAAAAATGAATTCTTTGAACTAGATCGTCTCATTAAGTTGGTTCACAATTATTACCCCTTAAAAATGGAAGATTTAAACAATATTATCTTCTCTAAATTGGATGAATGGAGAGCTTCACGTAATTATGTAGATGACACCGCTATATTTAGTTGTCGGTTTTTTTAGGATTTTATCATTAAGATCAATTAAGAAATTAAAAACGGTTGTGTCACCTCTCTCCTATCGCATCAAGTACATCTTACCAAATTCATTTTTAAACTGATAATCAATTCCAGTAGTTCGATGTTTCACCTCTTGTCCATTACTTTTCGCGATCACTCTATACAGATAAATCCCATTAGCCAATGGATCACCAAATTGGTCTTTTCCATCCCAAGCATAATCAGTGATTTGATTTCTACCGATTTGCAAAGGCCCTAACTCATCCTCTGTAATTTCACGCACTACTTTCCCGGAAATCGTCATGATTTGTATGTGGATATTTTCAGGAACTGTATTACCAGTAAGCGTATACACAAAACGCGTACTCGAACTAAATGGGTTTGGGTAATTTGTAAGGTAAGAAATCGACGTTTCATTAACCACCTCAAAATTTATGGTATAAGCGTAATCTCCTGAAAGATTTCCTGTACGATCGGACGCTTGAACAGAAAGGGAATACTTACCGTCCATGGCAAAATTACCAACGTAAACTAATTTACACTTTTTGTTTTGGGCATTAGCAGGTATGAATTGAATAATTGGAGTCCCGTTATTATCCATAAATGGAATTCGTTTTTGCACACCTAAAGGATTTGTAACATACACTTGAAAATGTGCTGTATCTGAAATCGCATTCATAATTGCAAATTCATTTTCATCTTTCAACGTAATTTCAATTTCGGGATTAGGTCTTACTAAATCTTGGTTAAGAATATGCCTACCGTCAAAAGTCACATCCAAAATAGGATTAGTTTTATCTGCCTCTACGTAAAAATTCTTTGCTAATAAATTATTAAAATGAAATTGTTCCGGTTGGTCCGTACGGTTTGTTGAAACATAGGGATTCACTTCCATCCAAAGTGTATTTGATCCTGCTAAACCTGCTGTAGCAATAGCAATCGTATCTCTAAAAGTAGTATTGCTAATTAATGGAGCTTTCCGAGGATAGTTGATTATTTTCTTTTGTTGGGTAGCATCTTCAATCCAATAATTAACTAGCAATGAATCCATTGAGAAAGCACTTACATTTCGAATATCTACAGCAAATTTCAACCCAATCCCCTCATCGATTGTATCCTTATTTGGCAACCAAGTGTAACCAGCGCGAGCATCTACAACTGCTTCTGGTACTGGTTGATATAAAAGATGTAGCCGTTTAACTTGCGCAGGATTAAAATTTATTACATCCTTATATTTAGTTGTTAATCTGACATATGGATAAACCGATGCATTAATTAAGGTATTAAGATTAAGGATTGAATCTTGTGGTGTCATTAATGTATCAATCACTTTTGCTAGTGCAAAATCTTTATCTAATACTTCTATTTCTAACACAGTTGAATCTTTGGTTGCTACCTCCAAAGTATTTTGTTTCCATGCCAGTGTATACCATTGTTTAGCAGGACCAATAATTGGTGTACTTTCTTGTCCAGAATTTGTAAATAATTTAATATGTTCTTCGATGCGCATTAACTCACCATTATAGGTAGCAAGTACCTCTTTCACCGAAGAAGTATCCCCTTTTTTCACAAAGAAAATAAAACCATGATTTGGACGACCTGGAATTATACTGTCAGACCCTAATGTTTTTAACGTTTCGAAGATGGATGGGGTCACACTATCCCAATTTTGATATTCTGCAAATCGGTGGGAATAGATAATTAAATAATGACCATTTGGCACTTTGTTCATAACCATTTCTTGAAAACTAGCTAATTGTGTTGGGTTATTTTGTTGAAAAATAAAATAAGCTTCGGGTCTAGCTCTACAAGCACCTAAATCATTCATGTTTCCAAAGGAATTCTGTGGATTTTGATTTTGATAATGTGTTTTCCAAGGAATCATTGTTTTAGGATCGATCACCGCAACATGAATTGCTGGTGTCATTCCACAGCCAGCATACTCTTGACGTTCATTATTTATGGTATATTGAGAAAGATTGAACATGTTTTGGTTCGAAGGATTATCATAAATTTCAACCACCAATTTTTTTGAAATTGTATCGAATGTACGTTGGCGTATGGAGCGATCAAACATCAAGCTCGAAAAACTATTGTCTTTTCCCTGAAAAAAATGGGCTTGTCCCCATCCATGTTTGCCCGAAATATATTGAAAAGAACTCTCGTTCCAGTTTAAAACAGAACCATCCACAGCAACTCTCCAAAAATATACGGTACTATCTGAACAAATTAATTTTTCAAACTGATTTGAATTCTTATTTTTCCAATCTTTTGGAAATACTTCTTTCACCCCTCCCAAGCCGGAGATTGTTGCAGTTTTACAAAAAGGACTATTGAATAAATCAGTAGTATCCAATTCAAAACGATAGGTATTTAAGGATGCTAATGGGTTAGAAGTTGAAGCTTTCACTACTACACTATCGTTTGGAACAACCGCATACATGTAAGGATAAATTGGGGTGACTCCATCTAATTGAAGTAATTGTTGTCTTACTGCTTGATTATTTTGCAACTCTTCGTATTGTTCAGTAAGAAAAGATGGAATGTCCACCAATACTTCGAAATTATTTAACCCAGCAGAAATAGTAGCTTGCAATGGTACCTTAAACGTAATAGTATCCATGTATGCTAATCCAACCAAAGGTTTGATATATACCGAATCAAATTTACTTTTTGGCATTTTACGATGTAATTCAACATTTACTGTATCTGTAAATGCGCGACCAAGATTTTTAACTGCTACTTGGATGGATAAACTATCCAACGCTAATGACACTTGTTTAGGTAAAATTTGAATGCTTTGATTGGTTATTTCAATTTCTGGTTTTGAATGATAATTTACACGCATCATCGGATCACCGTTTAATATAAATCCAAAACTGGTTATTTCATTCAAACGATTCGGATCATTGACACACATAGCATCGATTGTGTTTTTAATTTGTTTTCCGAAAAAATCTCCGTAATTATTTTTTGCAATTTCAGTATATAAAAGGGATGCGTATTTATTTAAGTAAGCATCGTACGACAAAATACCTGGAGATAAAAAACCTATCGCACCTTTATTTGTAACATTCACATAACGTTCGGAAAGCGTTTGATTTGCAATAAATAATTCTCCTGCATCACAACCATTAGCAATAACTACTGGATATTTCCCTTTATTTGTCCATTCACTTGGATCTTGAATTGGAACACTAAAAGCGGAAGCACTAGAATGACCAAAAAATGTCATTAACGAAACCCCATCTTCAATGCGTTTGTTGATTTTAGCAAGATTAGCTGGGTCAATTGGCGCACTACTTTTTTTAGCATAGGTAAATACCTCTCCTCCAAAAGAATTATGTTCGATAATTGATTTTAATTTTGCTAAATAATTGTTGAAATTCTGTTGCTCACCGGTCGTACTTCCACCTGATAAATGCAATACATGCTTCTGCCAATCTTTCTTTTCAGAAGAATAAACGGAACCAGGATCTTGCTCCTTTTCATACACCTTTAATTTATCCAGATAATTTAACAACTCCTGATCCGTATTGACAGATAGTCTTCCTGTAGCTACTAACGGGGCTATTTTACCTTCTAATCGTCCAGTAAAACCATTGTCTGAAGATGGGAATCCAAAAGTTGGTAATAAACAAATAGCATTATTATATGCTACATTTCCAACTCCACCAATGTTTTGTGTTCGTAATCCTTTGTTATTTACCGCCTTTCCAATAAGCAAAAGCGCTTCAGGCTTATTTAAACTTTGGTTATACATTTTATGAGAAAAACGTCGTATTGCAATAAAATGCTTTGGAATACCTCCACCAAATTGAAGGTAAAGTTCTTCCGCATTGGCAAATACTACATTGTGACTACCACCTTCTGGAGAGGTTCTATACGCTCCATATTGACTAGCGCTTGATTTTAATGCATTTGGATACACTACTAATATGGCTCTTTCGCTACTAATTGCATCAAAATCGATAAAATTCGCTGTACCATTTACTGGATTAATCAATGAAATTGCTTGCACCATACTTTCATCGGCAATAATAATTTCTTGTTGTGACCCATCTACTGCATTCGGAATCAACACCTTACAATTCCCTGTACCATCAATCGTTGGTGTCGCCCAAACTCGGTTGGAACCTAACGTAAAAACGATTGGTTTCTGCATTTTATGGTTGGTAATGGTTAAATTAATTTTGTTGGAAGTGTTTGCGTTTTCTAACCAATAATTTCCATATTTAGCTCCTTCTAAATTCGTTTTTTTGGGATAGGAATACCCCAACCAATTAATTCCTTGATTATCCGTTAACGCACCTTGATCATTGACGATAGACCAGTTTAGAATATTATCATTTTTTAATTCTGAAACCGGCAATGTCCATTCTTGGTGAATGTATTTGTGACCAATAAATACGGTATCCGTCAATAGTTTCTTCGTATTTTTCCAAGAATATCGAAAATGATGATTTCCTTTTTCAATATACTGAGCTGCAGAATGGGAAGTTACTTTTGAATCTATCGTCATATCTGGCGCATCAAATCCAGTATAAATCAAGGTTGGATCAAATAAATTTAGATCTAGACTAATCGTTGAAGCTACTCCATCGTAATTTGTACAGAAGCCCTCCCCAGGCGCATAAAACGTAGACGATAAATTATTAGCATCCATTGCTTCACTGTAATAGTTGATGTTGTAATAGGCATTTTTAGAAATCCAATAATTCATTGGGGGATAATTCGCATAGTCTACAGATGCATCCTTGGTATATCTTAAATTGCTTGTTTTGTTGTTCCACGTAAAAAAATAATACAAACCATCGCTTACAAGACTGTAACTCGGATTTCCGATATCTTTTGGATTGTCATATAACAAGGAATCTAGCCATCCATCATTATGTTTTGCGTGAAATAAAATATAATCTCCTGAATCCAATTTGTTATCCCCTCCATCCACGACATAAATTGGCACTTCCCGTTCGCGACCAAATAACTGAATATTTGCAGAAGAAAATGTTTTTGTATCTATCCCACTAGCTCTAATTGCATTATAATCTAGTTTGTAAACACCATCCGTTGCAATATAAAACGAATAATACTTTTGAGAGTAATTGATCCATTCATTCCCATATTTTTGAGAAAAGCTTACCAATGTAAGTAGTAGGAAAAGCAAAAATACGCTACACTTTTTCATCACTTTCCACTATTTGACGGTTTATCCAATATTAATTTCACTGAAAACACATTCGAATATAATGCAGTTGATTGATCACCAATATCGGTAAATGCGTAATTCAATACAACTTGTGAAAACTGCACACCAACCCCAATATTAGGCTGAAATGTTAATTTTTTCTTATCAGCAAAATCAGTTATATACTGCATATTTCCTACCCCACAACGAAACATAAAGATTTTACGGATACCTATTTCTACTCCAACATGTGGATCGATACTAAAGGGCGAACCAGGTAGTAATACATTCCTACGACCATCCGTGGTGACATCTAAATCTATTTCTCCTGCTACATAATCTCCTTTCGCATTAACAGGGAATTTACCTTGTGTACCAAAAATTAGTCGAGGCAAGGTATACTCCATCCCATTTTTAGGTATGTTATTTCCTGTCATGGAAAATACTTTTTTTGTTTGATCATCGAGTGTAAACACCCACGCATTAAATGTAGAAGTAATGTCTCTAGCCATTAAACCAAATTTCCAATATTTTTTGGCATCAAATTGTAAACCTGCATCCAAGCCAAATCCCCAAGAATGTGCAAAACTTCCCACAGCGCGATGAATCAATTTCATACTTCCACCAAAACGTAAACCTTCCACTTTTAGTTTGCGTGCATAGGAAAATGAAAAAGCATAATCCGCAGCTGAAAAAAGACTTATTTTATCATAATTTACATTACCTCCATTATCGATTAATTGGGTGGTGTTAGGAATATCGTCCACAGCAAATCGTACCATGGAAAAACCAACACCACTTTTACCATCGATAGCGTGTGCTAAGGAGATAAAATCGTATTTAGCAATTCCAGCAAAATATTCGGAATGCATTCCTCCAATTTCCAACCATTTTTTTGTTAGCGCCACACCGGCAGGATTCCAATAATTAGCATTAGACCCTTCTGTACTTGCAACCACAGCATTGGATTGACCTAAAGCATCTGCACCAACACCAATTTGAAGGAATTCATTGGAATATTTAGGTGCAGTAGTGGTAGTTTGTTGTGCGGAAACAGTACCATAAATACTTGCTAAAAAAAGTAATATAAGTGATAAATGAAACTTCATAGGTAAAATTTGTACTTCAACTAACACGTATTTTTTAAAAAAATTGTGTTCTTTGTATTCCAACTTGTTTTTAAAAGATAAAAGTAAGAAAAGATACGTTGATAAAGACTACAAAATCGATGAAAAGCACCCTATCCATGTTTAATATCCCGAACCTATTTACAGCTTCTAATATGTTGTGTGGGATTATAGCCATCTTACTATCCGTTTCCGGAAGAATTGATTTAGCTCCATTTGCGATATATTTGGGGGCTATCTTGGATTTTTTTGATGGTTTTTTGGCGCGAAAGTTGAACCAACAAGGGGAATTAGGAAAACAAATGGATTCTTTGGCGGATATGATTACGTTTGGAGTTGCTCCAGGGATACTAATGATGGTGTTGTTAGCAAGTGTACTTAATCCAACTTTTAACACTGGCAATGGAACACCTTTAACTTGGGGCGTTCAAATTTCGTTTGCTTTGTGGATAGAAACATTCATGAGTGGAAAACCTAGTTCATTTATACCATTTATCGCTTTAATTATTCCATTTTTCTCTATTTTCCGTTTAGCAAAATTCAATATCGACACACGTCAAAGTGACTCTTTTATTGGTTTAAACACACCTGCAAACACGATTTTCTTCACCTCCTTTCCGTTATTGTGTGTTTATTACCAAGGAGATTATTCCTTTGCTGGAGAATTGGTTAGAACAATTGTAACCCCATCTGTTTTGGTTCCGTTAATTATTTTAATGTCTTTGTTATTAGTCTCTGAAATCCCATTCTTTTCCTTTAAATTCAAGCATTTTAAATGGAAAGGTAACGAGTTACGATTTTTATTCTTGATAACTTGTGGAATATTAATTCCAACAATATTGGTGTGGTCCATTCCAATTATTATACTTTTGTATATATTATTATCTGTAGTTGAAAATTTATTCATTAAAAACAAACAATATGAAGTTTAAAGCTGAAATCGATGTAATGCCATTAGATGCATTATTAGACCCACAAGGAAAAGCTGTATCAAGCAGTATGAAAAATATTGGATTACCTGAAATTGATGGTGTTCGTATTGGTAGACATATTCGTTTGTTTGTTGACGCTGCATCGAAAGATGAGGCAACTTCAAAAGTAGATACAGCATGTAAAAAATTGCTTTCAAACCAAATTATGGAAAGTTATACGTTTGAATTAGTTGAAGCGTAAGATTTTTGTTTAAGAATAATTAAAGCCATCTGTATAAGGTGGCTTTTTTGTTTTATATATTTAACTTATGAAAATCCCAAACCTCATCGGCTATCAAACTTCCATGGAAGGGAGTGATTTATATCACACAATCGACCCGATTACGGATCTATTCCACCCAGAACAATTAGTCGAAGCAACGATGGACGAAGTAGATCGAAGTGCTTTTTTAGCAAAAGATGCTTACCGAACATTCTCCCGAACATCCTCCTTGGTTCGCGCGCATTTTTTAAGAACGATAGCATCGGAACTCGAAAAGCATAAAACGGATTTAATCGCAACATACTGCACTGAATCAGGTTTGAGTCAACAACGTGCTGAGGTTGAATTCACGCGTACAACCTATCAATTACATACATTTGCAGATGTACTAACTTCGGAAAACTGGGAAGTTTCACACCATGTACCTGCTGATCCAAACCGAACACCTACGCCAAGACCACAATTGACGAAATACAAACTCGGTATTGGACCAATTGTAGTTTTTGGTGCCAGTAATTTTCCTTTTGCATATTCTACCATTGGTGGAGATAGTGCTGCTGCATTAGCTGCTGGTTGTCCTGTCATTGTAAAAAGTCATCCGTTTCATGCACACACCAGTTTTAAAGTCGCGCAACTAGTAGTTAACCTTGCGCGTGAACTCAACTTGCCAGAAGGTGTTTTTTCTCACCTCAACGCAAAAAGTTATGAAGTAGGTAAGGCTTTAGTACAACATCCATTTATTCAAGGTATCGGATTTACGGGTAGCATCAAAGGTGGACTTGCAATCCAACAATTAGCACAACAACGATCCGTTCCAATTCCTGTATTTGCGGAAATGGGGAGTTTGAATCCTGTGGTTATTTTACCTTCTGCATTAAAAGAACAAGCAGAAAGTATTGCCACCAAATTAGCATTATCAATTACGCAAAGTTCCGGACAATTTTGCACGAAACCTGGCGCCTTATTTTTACTAAAATCTCCAGAAACTGAACCATTTTTGGCAAGCTTTAAATCTATTTTTGAGCAACAAACAAGCTTTTCCATGGTTCATCCAAGCATTGCACGAACCTATAACGAACGTGTGAAACTGGTAATCGAACAATCAGATGTTCAATGTTATGCCAAAGGAATATCAACAGATGCTTGTAATTTAGGAATACCACAATTATCTATTACTAATAGTAAAACGTTTGGTACAAACAAGCTCCTTCAAGAAGAAGTTTTTGGTCCACACGCCTTACTTGTGTTTTGTGAAAACCAAACCGAATTAGAAGAAATTTTGGAAACCATCCAAGGACAATTAACGTTTTCCATTTTTCACAACGAAGAAAACATACAAACAAGCAATTTATTTTATATCGGACAAGAAAAAGCTGGTCGCGTGATTCTAAATGGAGTACCAACAGGAGTTGAGGTAAGTCCTGCAATGCAACACGGAGGACCATTTCCTTCCTCTTCGGATAGTCGTTTTACAGCAGTAGGAACGGATTCAATAGCGCGATTTTTGCGAGGAGTTACGGTTCAATTATAGCATTGATTTTAAAGAATAAATTTTGTATTTTCGTAACATGAAAGATAGTTTCTCAAATATCAAAAAAGAACCATCCGCTAAAATATTGCGTCAACTCATGCGAGAAGTCGCTGAAGAGGCGAAAGAAAAAGCGATTCAAACCAACAAGAACCTGCTTTTATCCGTAAAAGACGAAGTCCGTCGTTTGCAATTGAAATACAAATTTTAATTGAGAAGCAAAAAACCGATACTTATTGTTATTGCAGGACCAAATGGTTCAGGTAAAACGTCCATTACAAGTAAAATTCTAAAACACGATTGGATAGAAAATTGTGTTTACGTCAATCCAGATAATATTGCAAACGAAATGTTTGGAGATTGGAACTCCAAAGAATCTGTTTTAAAAGCTGCTCAATATGCACAGCTACTTCGTGAAAAATGTATTGAAGAAAATACAAGTCTAATTTTTGAAACTGTTTTATCTGCAGAAGATAAGATTGATTTTGTTTTACGTGCTAAACAAAAAGGTTTTTTTGTTCGTTTATTTTTTGTTGGGACAGATAATCCAAAAATAAACGCTTCTAGAATCGTGCAACGTGTCATGGAAGGAGGACATGACGTACCAATATCAAAAATTATATCCAGATACTCTAAATCCATAGCGAACTGTGCAGTCATAGCAAAATTTGTAGATCGAATGTACGTCTACGATAATTCCATTGAATATAAAGATCCAAAGTTGTTATTCCGTTCGGTTAACGGGAAAATCAAAAAAAGCTACCATCATTTACATGAATGGACCATACCAATTTATGAAAATATTGAAAAATAAACGGGTATGGTTTATCCATAAGGGTTGAAATGAATAAGTCGCTTTGAAAACATTGCCTATAAAATATAAAAAAATATAAAACCATTATTAAGGGCAATTAGCGTCCACATCCAAAATCAAGACTATCCATACTGTTAAACACTAAACACCTTATGTCTTATAGGTTTCATCGCTGATAAAAAAACTTTTGTCGGAAAGCATTAAAATCAAACAAAAAAACAAGTACAAAACCTCCAATCAACTATCTAATTTGAACCGTTTTTTTAATTAGTTCGTTATAAAAAATTGCAAACAAAAAATCC
>Ga0172373_10001195_pt1 | contig 42221 bp, 31 predicted proteins | sample Lak10m_2_FD_114546 | JGI IMG/M metagenome (GOLD analysis project Ga0172373, IMG submission 114546) | Freshwater microbial communities from Kabuno Bay, South-Kivu, Congo - kab_092012_10m | ecosystem: Environmental > Aquatic > Freshwater > Lake | place: Democratic Republic of the Congo... | reverse complement strand
CCTGAGCGTTTCCCGCTCATCCCATTGAATAATAACGCTCTTTTTTTTAATGTAAATCTCAGGTTTGAACTGCAGGGGCGGCGAAATGATGACTTGATTGAATACATCTTCCAGCATGACCCATTCATTAAAAGTCAGGGAAATATTTTGTTTTAAAAATCTGGTTTGAAAATTAGGTGTACTTAAAGCCGTATCAATCTGAGGAGGATTCTCATCTCTTGGTCCGCCCGTGGGGGTTGTTGGCGTTGCACAGGAGTACAAAAGAAGTATGAGAAGACATGATGAAAAGAAACGAATCATTCCTAATTTTTATACAAATATAAGATAGGGAACCCTCTTTATTTGTATTAAAATCCGAAGATGTTTTTGGCAGACAATAGAATGATAACACAACCTACTGTTATTAATAAAAAACGCTGACTAACAATGCGTGCCATCCAGGCACCTAATGGTGCAGCCAAAACACCGCCTGCTATTAAACCAATGATAACAGGCCAGGCTGTAACGCCAATGAAAATTGTAAAAACACCGGATGCCGCCACTGCAACAAGGAATTCAGCAGCATTTACGGTTCCAATGGTAGTTCTGGGCGTATTTCCCCGACTCAACAAAGTTGTTGTTACAATGGGTCCCCAACCGCCCCCTCCACTGGCATCAGCAAATCCTCCTATCATACCAAGCGTGGGAATATGTACTTTTTTCTTTTCCGCCACCTTATTTCGGATTCCTTTTATCAGCACGACAGAGCCCATCACCAGCAGATAGAAGGAAATGAAAGGTTTCAGGGCGTTTCCATCAAAATAGGAAACGAGGGTGGCGCCCAACAAAGCACCCAGAATGCCTGGGATAGCTAATTTTTTGAAAAGTTCCTTATCAACATTTCCGAAACGCCAGTGGGAAATACCAGATACGGCAGTAGTGAAAATTTCTGCCAGGTGTACACTGGCACTTGCTACGCCGGGACTGATACCCGTCGTAAGTAAAAAAGTGGTCGAACTTATGCCATAAGCCATACCCAGTGCACCGTCAATTAGTTGCGCAACAAAGCCGGCAGCAAGCCATATAAAAAACCTGGTATCAATATATTGTCCCAGATAATTTTTCAAGGCATTATCCCCTATGGGTAACCATAAAAAAAGAAAGAAGCTGATAAGAATTAAAAACAGGGCAATATAAATAAATACAAAATAGGGAGAGAAATCCTTTGCTGCAGTGAGTCTGAGTGCTTTCATTTTAAACAGTTAAAGTGGATAAGTACTGCAAAGGTAAAAATTCTATTAAATAAGTAGGGTATTTTACAATAAATCTGAAACGGTTTTTTGTAACATTAATTTTAAGGTTTGATCCCTGATTTGAAGAAACACCCGATTCAAGCCACAGCTGGCCTCATCTGGACAATCTTTACATTTTTCGTAAAATTTCAGGGAAATACATGGTAATAAGGCAATAGCACCATCGAATAACCGGTAAATCTCTCCTAAAAGAATAGTTTCCGGCGCTTTTACCAGATAATACCCACCTCCGGCACCTTGTTTGCTGTTTACAAATCCTGCTTTTTTTAAATCCAGCAGGATTAGCTCCAGAAATTTTCTGGGAATATTCTCTATGCGGGCAATTTCAGCCGTTTGACAATGCACATCTGGGAATTTTTTGGCCAGATGGGTAAGGGCCTTTAAAGCGTATTTACATTTTTTTGACATCATAATTTTCAGGCTTCAAAAGGTGAAATTCGACAGAAAGCAAATTTTGAATGGATATGATTGTTTTTATGGGTTGAACGGTAAAAAAAAGAATTTTTATGTACCATATTCGCCTTAAAACTAATCAAAAAATTGAAATAAAACCTAAATATTAATACCTTAATAAACCACGGTTTGGCTCATTCTTTTATATTTTTATTACCTTTAAATCAGTAAAACGTAATTAACTGCCATCTATCAATGAATACCTTCCAAAAAGAAATGTTGAAAAAGGGTAAATCAATCAGCCTGACCCTTTTATCTCTCCTTGTTTTTATTGCATGTGAAAAAGAAGCAAAACCTGGTATGGGAGGCGGACCGGGTAAAGGTAAAGATATGCCTCCAAGTGTTGTTGATTATACTATTGCAACCGGTCAGGAATTAACCAGAACTATTTTGGCAACTGGAAATCTGCTCGCAAATGAAACAGTAGAAATAAGGCCGGAACGGGCTGGCAGATTAGAAAAAATTTATTTCAAAGAAGGAGGTCAGGTAGTAAAAGGAGCTTTGCTGGCTGAACTGGACCGGGATGACCTGGAGGCCCAGCTGGCTAAATTAAAGGTAAATGAACAATTTGCGGAAAGGGAATTAAAAAGAGCTAAATCGCTACTTGATATTGAAGGGATTACGCAGGAAGAGTATGACAGGCTGTCAACCAATCTGAATCTGGTAAAAGCAGATATCCGCGTTACCGAAGTCGGTATTGAGAAAACAAAAATATTTGCACCTTTCACCGGGAAGGTTGGTTTAAGACAATTGAGTGAGGGCGCATTTGTTTCAAATGCAGACAGATTAGTTTCCCTGCAACAGACGAATCCCATAAAACTGGAATTCGATGTGCCGGAAAGAGAGGCCAGGGATTTAAAAACAGGTCAGCAAATTACTTTTACAGTAGAGGGCCTTAAACAAGTATTTAATGCAACGGTATATGCCTTGTCCTCGGTAATCAATCAAAATACCCGGACACTTACCGTTCGCGCTACCTGTCCGAATGGGAACGGATTATTACAGCCCGGAAATTTCGCGCGGGTTTCTTTAGTAACCAGCAAAATTCAGAATAGTATTTTAGTGCCTACTGATGCTATCATTCCGGTGTTGGAAGGTCAGCAATTATTTCTGATAAAGGGGGGAAAAGTGTTACCGGCATTGGTGGAAACCGGGTCCCGGAAAAATAATAATATTGCTGTTACCAGCGGCATATCTATCGGAGATACCATTCTTCTGAGTGGTTTACTGGCCGTTAAACCTGGTGATATGGTTATTCCAGGTAATTTTATTGATTTAGTTAAAATGGATAAATAATGACTTTTTCATCTTTAAGTATAAATCGACCCGTACTGGCCAGTGTCATTTCAATTGTAATTGTTTTGTTTGGTGTTATTGGCTATACCTACCTGGGCATCAGAGAATATCCCAGTATTGATCCACCTGTCATTTCCGTTAGTACCAGTTATACCGGAGCAAATGCCGATGTAATTGAATCTCAGATTACAGAACCTCTGGAGGAGAGTATTAATGGTATTTCGGGCATCCGCTCCTTATCCAGCGTAAGTTCGCCGGGAAGAAGCAGTATTACGGTTGAATTTGAAGTAGGTCTTGATCTGGAAGCAGCAGCAAATGATGTTCGCGATAAAGTTTCGCAGGCACAACGCTTGTTACCGGCCGATACAGATCCTCCTATCGTTAGTAAATCTGACGCCGGTTCTTCAAATATTATGACAGTAACTGTTCAGAGTTCTAAAAGAGACTTACTTTTTCTAAGTGAATATGCCAATAATGTGTTGAAGGAAAGACTTCAGACTATTCCCGGCGTGTCGAATATCCGTATCTGGGGGGAAAAGCGTTTTGCTATCCGTATTAAAATGGATCCCGCCCTTCTTTCTGCGTATTCTTTAACTCCTCTAGACGTGAGAAATGCGCTTCAGAGACAAAATCTGGAGCTTCCGGCAGGTAAAATTGAGGGTAACAGAACGGAATTGACCATTAGGGCCCAGGGAAGATTATATACTCCTGAAGAATTCAGTAACATCGTGTTAAGGGAACAAAATGGTATTGTTGTTCAGATTAAAGATATTGCCGATGTTGTCCTGGAGGCACAAAACACCCGAACAATAATGAGGGGCAATAATGGTAAACCTCAGGTCGGGGTTGCGCTGACTCCCCTGCCAGGTGCAAATTATATTGAAATTGCAGATGAAGTTTACCGGCGGGTTGAATCAATAAAAAAGGATAAGCCGGAAGATATCATTCTTGATTATGCTTTCGATAGTACGAAACCTATCCGACGGGCCATATCAGAAGTACAGGAAACTATTCTTATAGCCTTTGGACTGGTTGTTCTGGTGATCTTTTTCTTTTTAAGAGACTGGCGAACAACGATTATCCCGGTTGTGGCTATTCCTATTTCCCTGATTGGTGCCTTTTTTATCATGTATCTTTTCAATTTCTCCATTAATATATTAACCTTGCTGGGCATCGTTCTGGCAACAGGTCTGGTCGTGGATGATGCCATTGTGATGCTGGAAAATATTTACCGTAGGGTTGAAGAGGGGGAAAATCCAATGGAAGCAGCTCATAAGGGTTCAGAGGAAATTTTCTTTGCCATTATCTCCACTTCGGTAACCCTGGTGGTGGTGTTTTTACCTATCGTTTTTCTTCAGGGTCTGACAGGCAGGCTTTTCCGTGAGTTTGGTATAGTCGTAGCTGGTTCCATCATTATATCCGCTATCGTTTCTCTTTCCTTAACGCCAATGATGGCATCCCGAATTCTGAAAAAGAATGAAAAGCATGGCTTTTTATTTAATTTTATTGGAAAGGGACTGGATAATCTGACCGGTTTATATAATCGCCTGCTGAGCAGATTTATGAAAGTAAGATTCCTGGCTGTCCTTATCGTACTGGCTTGTATGGGAGGTATTTACAGGTTAATTCAGATTCTGCCTTCAGAATTAGCACCTATGGAGGATAAAAGTGGATTCCGGGTTTTTGCTACAGCTCCAGAGGGTACCTCCTATGAAATTATGGACAAATATATGGAGGAGGTTCTGAAATTAGTGGATACTTTACCTGAAAAAGCAGCTGTCATTGCCGTAACTGCGCCAGGATTTAGTGGTGCTGGTGCTTTAAACAGTGGTTTTGTTTCCCTTTCATTGACACCTCCTTCCGAAAGAACCCGAAGTCAGGAGGATATTGCAAAAAGTCTGATGCCTCACCTGAGTCGATTAAATTATGCAAAATCCATTGTTTCTCAGGAGCAGACCATCAGTGTAGGCAGAAGCTTCAGGAGTTTACCTGTTCAGTATGTTATTCAGGCACAGACTTTTGAAAAATTAAAAAGTATTATTCCCGTTTTCATGGAAGAAGTTTCCAAACATCCGGTATTTGCGGTTAACGATCTGGATCTGAAATTTAATAAACCTGAAATCAGGGTTGATATCGATAGGGAAAGAGCTCAGGAATTAGGTGTTTCTGTAAGAGATGTTGCAGAATCCCTGCAGCTTTATTTCAGTGGACAACGATATGGATATTTTTTGAAGAATGGTAAACAATATGAAGTCATCGGGGAGGCCGATCGTGGTTACCGCGATGATCCGTCGGATTTATCTTCGTTATATGTGAGAAATAACCGAGGTGAATTGATTCCAATCAGTAATGTAGTCAGGTTGAAAGAAGAAAGCAGTCCACCTCAGCTCTACCATTACAACAGATATCTTTCTGCCACGGTTTCTGCCGCATTGGCGGAAGGATATACCATAGGACAAGGCATTGAGGCGATGGATGAAATTGCCAGAAAGGCGTTGGATGAATCTTATCAAACAGCCTTAGCGGGAATCTCGAAAGATTTCAAGGAAAGTTCAAGCGGACTTTATTTTGCCTTTTTACTGGCACTGGCTTTGATTTATCTTGCCCTGGCAGCTCAGTTTGAAAGTTTTCTGGATCCTTTAATCATCATGATAACTGTTCCACTGGCACTGGTTGGTGCATTATGGGCCTTACAATTATTCGATCATACCTTGAATATTTTCAGTGAGATTGGCATCATCGTTTTAGTTGGTATTGTAACTAAAAATGGTATCCTGATTGTTGAATTTGCAAATCAGAAAATGGAAGAAGGAATGGATGCTTTTGAAGCAGCTGTTTTTGCTGCTACCCAACGGATGAGACCCATTTTGATGACCAGTATTGCTACAGTCTTAGGCGTTTTACCTATTGCTGTTGCTTTTGGTGCAGCTGCAACATCCAGAATACCCATGGGAGTTGCTATTATTGGCGGATTATTATTCTCCCTGATTTTAACTTTATTTGTTATTCCAGCAATCTACACATTTTTTAATCGTAAGCATAAAAAAGAATTAACGGCATGATTTACATTTTCCGAATGGCTATCTTTTGCCTTTTTATTTCGCCGGTTTTTGCCCAGGAGGTTTTAGTCCTTTCCCCTGAATCAGCAGTTAAAATTGGATTGGAAAAGAATTTTAGTATCCAGATTCTCAGAAATAATGAACGAATAGCGGAATTAAATAATACCCCGGGACGAGCCGGACTTTTACCTACATTAGGTGTAAACAGCCTTGCCAATTATGCAAGTAATAATACAGAGCAAAAGTTTTTTAATGGAGAAACACGCTCTGGGGTGGGGGCAGGAAATCTAACCACCCGGTTGGGGCTTGAGGCAAACTGGACCGCTTTTGATGGTTTTAATATGTTTGTGGAACGCGACAGGCTGGCGCTAATGGAAAAAATGAGCCGTGCTGAAACAACCGCGCAAATGCAAACCCTCGCTGCGGGTATTCTCGCCGCCTATTACAGATTGGTTGAATTGGAAAGATCTACAGAAAATTTAAAGTATGCGGTGACACTCGATCGGGATATATTGGATCTGGTTAAGAATAAGAAAAAAATTGGCACGGCAACAGGCCTGGAAGTATTGCAATCTCAAACCCGCCTGAATAGTGATTCCGCAAGACTGGTTTTATTGGAAAACGATATTTCCCGTTCCAGAATGAATTTTAATATACTGTTAAATCTTGAGCCAAATACCCCTTTTGTGTTGGATTCCGCTTTCCAGAATGCTCATTTACCTCCCTTAGATGAATTGATATTGAGGACCAGACAAAATCATCCTGATGTTCTGCTTACAAAATTGCAAAAAGAACAGGCAGCGCTGAGATTAGAAACGGTAAAAAGTAGTTTTTGGCCCGTTGTTACTTTACAAGCTGCTTATAATATAGCTTTTTCCCGCTCTGAAGTTGGATTTTTGCTTTCTAACCGTTCAAATGGTCCTTTTATTGGTCTAACCCTCAGATATACCATTTTTGATGGTCAAAACAGAAAGAACGATAGGGAAATTGCACTCGTGCAGATGGAAAATGCAGCCTTAAGGGAAATAGATTTGTTAACCATTTTAGAGGGAAGAATAAAAACCAAATGGTCCGATTATGCTGCGCTTTCTAACCTGGTTCTCATGGAGCAGGAAAATCTGAATGCTTCCAGACAACAATCAGCTCTCGCCCGAGAATTATATAGATTGGGAAAAACAACTAATTTTGAGGTTAGGGAATCCATTCTGCAGGAAATTCAAGCTCTTGACAGAGTTATTAATGCTCAGGCAAGAGTAAAACAAGTCGAAATTGAAATTTTTAATGATGCGGGAATTCCTTTATTCTCTATTCAATAACTTTACTTACCGTTTATTTACAATGATGAAAAAAATTTCCCTGCAGATATTTTCTGCCTGTTTATTGCTGCTGATAGGTGGTAATAATCTTTCCGCTCAGCGGGAACCTGTAAATGCTCAATTAGTTGAGGCGATTCGTAAAGAGGGCCTTGAGAAAAGTCAGGTAATGGAGGTCGCAGCATGGCTTACCGATGTTCATGGACCTCGTCTGACAGGTTCCCCTAAACTTGATGATGCAACCAGATGGGCAAAATCACAACTCGAGAAATGGGGTATGTCAAATGTACATCTGGAAGAATGGGGACCTTTTGGCAGAGGATGGCAACTAAGTCATTTCTCCATGCATGCCCTTGCTCCTTCCTATTTTCCTATCATTGCGGTACCTAAAGCATGGTCAGGTTCTACAAAAGGGGAAATATCAGGGGAAGTGATTTACCTGAATGCCAATGATTCAACTGATTTACCCGCCTATAAAGGTAAACTTAAAGGTAAGTTCATCCTGCTGGATACAATCAGAGAATTAAATGAATGGTTTGATGCACCTGCAGTGAGATATTCTGATGCATCACTTTTACAAATGGCACAGGCACCCCTGCCTGGCGGTCGTCCTGAAAGGGATTACAGTAGAATGGGCGGATTTAGTTTCAATAATCAATTATGGAAATTTATTTCTGAAGAGAAACCCGCCGCCGTCCTGGACAGGGGCTTTAAAGGCGATTTAGGCGTTGTATTTGCAACTGGCGCAAGAGTTACAACAGGCAGGGCTCAGGATGTGGATAATCCTGTTATTCCTCAGGCAACACTTTCTGTAGAACATTATAACAGGATCCTGCGACTGGTAAACAGAAATATGCCCGTTTCGGTTAGCTTGAACTTATTAGGTACTTATACCAATCCAGATGGTATGGAGCATAATCTTATTGCAGAAATTCCGGGTTCGGATAAAGCAGACGAAGTAGTTATGCTGGGCGCTCACCTGGATTCCTGGCATAATGGAACCGGAGCTACCGATAATGCGGCAGGTTCTGCCGTTATGATGGAGGCGCTGCGTATTATTCATGAAGTAACCAAAGCAACAGGCATCAAACCCCGACGTACCATCCGCCTGGCATTATGGACTGGTGAAGAGCAGGGACTGTTAGGTTCCAGAGCTTATGTTAAAAACCATTTTGGCGAAACACCAGAAGGGGATGCCAAAAGAGCAAAATTGTCAGCCTATTATAATCTGGATAATGGAACAGGCAAAATAAGAGGTATCTATACCCAGGGCAATGAAAAAATTGCACCTATTTTTAATAGCCTGTTACAGCCATTCAGAGACCTGGGTGCTGGTACTGTTACTTACAGCAATACAGGTGGTACCGATCACCAGGCTTTTGACGGCGTTGGTATTCCCGGTTTTCAATTTATTCAGGAACCCATAGCCTATTCAACCAGAACACATCATTCCAATATGGATCATCTGGATCATTTAATTCCAGATGATCTTAAGCAAGCCGCTACAGTAATCGCTTCAATTGTACTCCATACGGCTATGAGAGATGAATTAATGCCCAGAAAATAGTAAGAAATTGATACTGGAAGCTTGTGTGGAAACAGCCGGTCAGGCACTTTTAGCAGAGAAAAAGGGGGCGCACAGAATTGAACTGTGCGCCCATCTGGAATGGGATGGATTAACACCCTCTGATGATTTAGTTTTCAACACCCTTTCCTGTCTCTCTATTCCAGTGATGGCCATGGTGAGATGCCGGAAAGGCGATTTCGTATATTCATCCGGAGATTTGGAAGAAATGAAAAATACAGTCGTTTTTTTGGAAAATGCCGGTGTTCATGGTATCGTTTTTGGAGGTCTCCTAAAAAATAATGAAATTGATTTTGATAGTCTTCACCAGATTGCTTCAGCTTCAAAAAAATTACCTCTTACTTTTCACAAGGCTATCGACCTTACACCAGATCCGCTTCAATCATTGAAATTATTGGTTAAAGAAAAGGTGGTATCAACTGTTTTAACCTCTGGAGGACCTGGTTCAGCCTGGGATAACAGACAAACTTTAAAGAAAATGGTTGATTTCGGAAAAGAAAATAACCTCACGGTATTAGTGGCAGGTGGCGTTCGACATGATAATTTAGCGGTATTACATGCTTATGTAAATGCAACAGCCTATCACGGAAGGAAAATAGTAGGTGATTTATCATAGAACTTACCTCTGCTGCTTCTTTGATTACCTGTTACCACCAGTGAAAATCAGATTCATTTGCCAAAAAAATGATTTCCAGATTTATTTCGCCCAGGGGAAGGAAAGAATGGTTAATCCAGCGGGGAATGATCTCATTTTCTAATTCCCGCCAATTTATTATGCCACCTTCTTCTTGATCATTATGGTATTTATTCCTCGCTATTTCACCCTTTCCTGAAAAAAGGTCAGGAAAAAAATCAGGTTCAAACGGACCTGTTACCAGTTTACGAAAATTTGAAAGTTTATACAGATACCTGCATTCATGAGTGAAAAACCATTTCTCTGCATATAACAATTGATAGGTTAAATCGGCGTAAAATATATATTTTCTGGTCTTTTGGTTGACATAGATCTTTCCTTCCAAGGGAATTTTCTGCCCTTTTTTATCGGCCAGGTACCCTTTGACGCGTATTCGGGTGCATGGACCTTCTTCATATAACATCTTTGCAAATTGCTGGGCTTTTTTTCTCACCCGATTGGCACCCAGAAAATCCAGTACAATGAAAGCAGTTATGAACCAGCATAAAACAGGAATAAAAAAGAGCATATTGGGGTTAATTAGATGCTATGGAATAATCTCTTTTACTATGCAAAAGCTTGTGAATATCCGGAAATTTTTCCATTGCTGGTATGGGGAAATATAAAAGGTGCACCAAAACTGCGGGTAAAATTTCAATGTCCGGGCGTCCTATACACTGGAAAATGCATTTTTTATCCCACCCGCTTATTTCTTCCATTAATTCCCACCATGATGCCTCTCCCTGGGGCCAGTTTAATGAATTATGTTGTTCTATATATATGTTAGCCCATTCGTGGGCATTGGCCGGATAATGATTTATTGGATTCATATATCCCTGAAAAATAGCCTGGGCAGAAAAAAGAAGTACGCCATCTTCTGCAAAAGTTTCTGAATGATGGAAATTATTGGGGTACTGTGGAGAAGGGAAAGCCGTTGGATAAATGATTATTTTTTCATACCCGTGAAAAATAAAATCCTCTTCTTCAAAAGTTAACATGACAGCAGGTAAAATAGCCATTAACTTAAAATCTTCCGGCAGTTTTTCCTCTGACTGACTTTGAAAGTCAATAGCCATCAGCATTAAAAAACATCGTTTTTCGAAAACGAGCTTTTTTTCTGCATTCAGATGTACATAAAACGGGCATCCTGATATCAGTATTTGTTTTTGGATGGCGTCAAGTCCAGGGGTGAATTTTTTGTAATAAATCCAGTCTATCTGGGGTGAAAGTACATAAATAACAGCTATACTTATGATTGGAGGCAATAACCAAAGATTATAATCGCCATTATTTTCCCAGGAATAATATCCCAGTACACAAAAAAGGATGAAGAATGGAATGAGGAGTATCCGGGAAGGCATCAGTTTTTATGTAAATATAAAGCTAATCCTGTCAGGCTTTATCGCTTCCTAAAATATTTGTAATAAAAAATCGGGTAACATAGTATTTTTCTAATTATAAATATTATATTTGTCCCGCTCAAAAGAGGAGTATTACAGATGAGGTATGGTAGCTCAGTTGGTAGAGCACAGGACTGAAAATCCTGGTGTCGGCGGTTCAATTCCGCCCCGTACCACCACAATTTAATTATGATTAACGTATTATTTCATCTTGGTCATCATCATTGCATACTGCTTCGGCGTGTGGGTTGAACCAGTTGAAATGGTTTGAAAGAGGTTTACCCACTCGTGGTTAAACCTCTTTTTTTTTGTAAAATTTTATCAGATGAGCGAAATGCTAAGGTTGGCTGTACAAAAATCCGGAAGACTGCTGGATGGTTCTCTGGATTTGCTAAAATCCTGCGGGATTAAAATAGATAATGGAGAGGACAGGCTTCGTGTTACCGCTACTCATTTTCCGATGGAGCTCTATTTTTTAAGAAATTCGGATATTCCCCAATATGTGCAGGACGGAATTGCGGATATTGCCATCCTGGGTGAAAATACACTGATTGAGAAGAATAGAGAGATGGATAAAATCATGCCACTTGGTTTTTCAAAATGCCGCCTCTCTATTGCTGTTCCAAAAGGAATTGCCTACACAGGTTCAAATTGGCTGGAAGGTAAAAAAATAGCTACTTCTTATCCGAATTCCCTGATACATTATCTGGATAAAATTAAAGTGAAAGCGGAAATTCATGAAATTTCCGGTTCAGTTGAAATTGCGCCCAATATTGGACTAGCCGATGCTATTTGTGATCTGGTAAGCAGTGGCTCTACCCTGTTTAAAAATAATCTGGTAGAAAAAGAGGTGCTATTTAAATCTGAGGCCTGGCTCGTTTCCCATAAGTCTATTTCTATGGAGAAAAAAGAACTGTTGGATAAACTTATCTTTAGAATGAAAGCTGTCCTGACAGCTGCAAATAATAAATATTTGCTGATGAATGTACCCAATGATAAAGTTAAGGAGGTGATTGAACTATTGCCGGGGATGAAAAGTCCAACAGTCATGCCCCTGGCTGACCAGGACTGGAGCTCCGTGCATACCGTAATTGGTGAAAATCAGTTCTGGGATATTATCGACAGGCTAAAAGATGCAGGCGCTCAAGGTATTTTAGTGATTCCAATTCAGAAAATGATTTTATGACCTCTTTCATTAAACGATTTGTCGAAAATCCTTCAAAATCCGATTGGTCTGGTCTTCTTGGCAGACCAAATCCAGATGGAGTTGATATTTCAAGGCTTGTTTCTGATATTTTAACGGATGTTAAAAATAGAGGCGATCTGGCTGTCATGGAGTATAACAGCAGATTTGATGATTATCCCCATTCCAATTTTGAAGTGGATAATCAGGAAATCAATGAAGCCATTTCCATTTTACCTGAAGAATTAAAAATGGCTATTGCTGGTGCCGCAAAAAATATATCCCTGTTTCATCAGAATCAAAAAGTTGATCAAGAGCCTGTTGAAACCATGCCAGGTGTCTTTTGCTGGCGAAAAAGCGTACCTATTGAGAAGGTAGGTTTATATATACCCGGCGGAACCGCGCCCTTATTTTCAAGTGTTCTGATGTTGGGCATACCTGCAAAATTAGCGGGTTGTCAGGAAATCATCCTTTGCTCTCCACCCCAAAAGGATGGTAAAATTCACCCCGCCATTTTATTTGCAGCGCACATTACGGGAATTACAAGAATTTTTAAGGTCGGTGGTGCTCAGGCGATTGCCGCCATGGCCTTTGGTACAAATACGGTACCTGCTGTTTACAAAATTACAGGACCTGGAAACAGATATGTTACAGAAGCGAAACAATTAATAACCAAATATGGTGTAGCCATCGATATGCCTGCAGGTCCGAGTGAGGTGCTGGTTTATGCAGATGAGGGCGCAAATCCTTCTTTTGTAGCCTCCGATTTGCTCTCACAGGCGGAACACGGGGTAGATAGCCAGGTCGTATTAATTTGTCCGGATCGTGCGTTTTTCGATTTGGTTGAGATTGAAATCGGGAGGCAGTTAGATCAACTGCCAAGAAAGGAAATAGCTATCAAAGCCCTTGAAAACAGTATTGCTATCGCTATGGATAATCCCTCCAAAGCTTTAGATCTGATCAATGAATATGCACCTGAACATTTGATTCTTGCGCTGCGAAATCCTAACAATTTTATAAAGGATATTAGAAATGCAGGCTCCGTTTTTTTGGGTGATTATACACCTGAGGCGGCCGGAGATTATGCATCAGGTACAAATCATACCTTGCCAACAAACGGTTTTGCGAAAGCCTTTAGCGGTGTTTCGGTTGATTCCTTCATAAAAAAAATTACTTTTCAGCAGATTTCCCCCGAAGGTCTGGCGTTATTGGGTCCCATAGTAGCTACGATGGCCGCAGCAGAGCAATTGGAAGCGCACAGACAAGCGATATTAATCAGACTTGAAAAACAGGGCTTATGAAATATTCCTCTTTTTTGTTCTTGTTCCTTGTTCATGTTGTATCTCTTCCGGGTCAATCTTATTTTCCAGGAAAAACGTATTACAGCGATCAGGAATATATAGCTTATTTTGCTGGAAATATGCCGCTTATAATCACCGTACCTCATGGTGGATTGTTAGTTCCTGCCAGTATTCCCAATAGGAATTGTGCGGAATGTGTCACCGTCATGGATGCAAATACGCAGGAATTAGGTTGGTATATTTTAGAGGAAATAAAGAAAATAACAGGTGGAAATTGTCTTCCGCATCTTGTCGTAAATAAATTACGACGAACTAAACTGGATGCCAACAGAGATTTATTCGAAGCTGCTTTGGGTAATCCGGAAGCTTCTAATGCATGGTATGCTTTTCACAGTTTTATTGACTCGGCAAAAAGTCAGGTCCAAAGGCAATTTGGTAAGGGTTTACTTATTGATCTTCACGGTCATGGTCATAGCATTCAACGATTGGAGCTGGGTTATCTGTTATCGGGCTCCAATTTAAGAGCAGGTAATAATTATCTTAACAGTGCAGCTGCTATAGAAAATAGCAGTATCAGGCATCTGGCTACGAAAAATCAACAGAATTACCGGCATGCCGATTTGTTGAACGGTCAGGAAAGTATGGGTGGCTTTTTTGAAACAGCGCGATATACCGCCGTTCCAGGTCCGGCAGATCTCGCCCCAAGAAGCGGAGAGGATTACTTTTCAGGTGGATATAATACAGAAAGACATGGGTCGGCAGATAGCGGGCAAATAGATGCAATTCAAATTGAGTGTAATTTTGCCGGGGTTAGGGATAATGAGATTTCCCTTCGGTTCTTCGCAGAAGCAACGGCAAATGTTTTGCTGAAATATTTAAAAACACATTATACCGGCAAAGATGGACTTACCTGTCCTGCTTTTACAACAGCTGCAACGGAGAAAAATACATCCCTTACTTTTGGCCTGTTTCCAAATCCTGCCTGCCAGTTCATTACTTTAGATTTACCCAAACCTGGTCTTGTGAAAATATATGATTTGGCTGGCCGTATGTTACAGTCGTTTGATATGCTGACCCAGGGAGAGCACACCCTTTCGCTTTCTTTTGAAGAAAAGTGGGTGTCGTTGCAATTTATTGGTCATGATGGATCAAATGCATCCATGAAACTTATTCGTCAATGTCATTGAGAAAAATGGATTTTAATCGCCTGGTGCGTAAAAATATCTTGCAGTTAACCCCTTATTCTTCTGCCAGAGGTGAGTTTAAAGGGGTTGCCTCCGTTTTTTTGGATGCAAATGAAAATCCCTTTGATTCAGGCTATAATCGATATCCCGATCCGCTACAATGGGAACTAAAAAGTAAAATGAGCCCCATCTGGCAAGTGCCCGTCAGCTCTGTTTTTCTGGGAAATGGAAGTGATGAACCGATTGATATACTCATCAGACTTTTTTGTGAGCCTTCAAGGGATCATATCATCATAACCCCTCCGACTTATGGTATGTATCGTGTAGCCGCTGATATAGCCGGTGTTGAGGTGAAGGAAATGTTACTTCGTCCCGATTATCAGATAGATATCAAGGATATCCTTTCTCACGTTAATGAACATAGTAAAATTCTTTTTCTCTGTAGTCCGAATAATCCCACTGGAAACCTGTTGAAGCAGGATGATATAACAGAGGTAATCCATCATTTTCCAGGTATTGTCGTATTGGATGAAGCTTATATAGATTTTGCTGATACCGTTGGTTTTCTTCCTATGCTTTCTGACTTTCCTAATCTGGTTATTCTGCAAACCTTTTCAAAAGCATGGGGACTGGCTGCTATTCGATTAGGTATGGCTTTTGCTTCGGAGGAAATTATAGGTTTTATGAATAAGATAAAATCGCCCTATAATTTAAATCAGCTGACTATTGGGTTTATCAGCCATCAACTTGATTTATTAAATGAGAAAAAGGAAAAGGTTAATATATTGAAAAAGGAAAGAGATGCTTTGATAAATCAATTCAGGTCTTTTTCTTTTATCAGGAAAATAAATAACTCCGATGCTAATTTTATTCTGATTCAGGTAGAGGAAGCAGATGCTTTATATGTTCATCTGGTGTCAAAAGGTATTATTGTCAGGAATAGGTCAAATATGCCCCTTTGTGAAGGGGGAATAAGGATTACGGTCGGCACGGAAGCTGAAAATAAGCAGCTGCTGGAAGCATTGAAAGATTGGGAAATCATTAAATCTTTATTATGAAAAGGGTTTTATTTATCGACAGAGATGGTACTTTAGTTGAAGAACCTAATGATTATCAAATCGATAGTATAGAAAAAGTCAGGTTTTTACCAGGCGTTTTCACTTCGCTGGCGCGTATTTATAAGGAGACAAATGTTGAACTCGTTATGGTTACGAATCAGGATGGATTAGGAACAGATTCATTCCCTGAAAATACCTTCTGGCCTGCCCAGCATTTCATTCTGGACACACTTAAGGGTGAGCAGATTGAATTTAGTGAAATATGTATTGACAAGTCTTTTCCTCACGAAAATGCACCAACGAGGAAACCTGGACTGGGTATGCTGCAAAAATACCTGACTCCGGAATATGACCTGAAAAATTCCTGGGTCATTGGCGATCGCCTGACCGACATGGAACTGGCCTTAAACCTTGGGGCAAAGGGTATTTTCATTTCCAAAAACGCACAACTTGGTATCGAAGAGGCTAAAAATGAAACCCCGGCCATTAATCAGGTGATTTCACTTAGGTCAACAGACTGGCATGAAATAGCTGATTTCCTGTGCCGGCAGCGGGCACCCGTTTCCGTGCATCGGCAGACAGTTGAAACTACCATTTCGGTAACACTTGGTCTGGATGGCAAAGGAGCATATCAGCATCATACTGGCCTTGGTTTTTTTGATCACATGCTCGATCAATTAGCAAAACATAGTGGAATAGATTTAACGGTGCAGGTTTCCGGCGATTTGCACATTGATGAACATCATACGATTGAAGATACAGCGATAGCATTGGGTACCGCTTTTAAAAAGGCTCTTGGTGACAAGCGAGGTATTGAAAGATATGGTTTTTTCATATTACCAATGGATGATGCCCTTGCCCAGGTTGCCATTGACTTTGGCGGGAGACCCTGGTTAGTCTGGAATGCCACCTTCAGCAGAGAAAAAGTGGGAGATTTTCCCACAGAAATGGTTTACCACTTCTTTAAATCTTTTTCAGATGCTGCGGCATGTAATATAAATATTTTGATGAGCGGGGAAAATGAACACCATAAAATAGAAGCTCTTTTTAAGTCATTTGCAAAAGCAATAAAAATGGCAGTAAAAAGAGATCCGGATAATCTGGGATTACCTACGACAAAAGGGATGCTTTAAATAAAAGGGTATGGTCCATCAGAAAATAGCAGTAATACACTATAATGCAGGTAATATACACTCTGTATTGTCGGCCCTCTCCCGACTGGGAATAAATGGTATCCTGACAGATGATCCGGACACTTTAAAGCATGCCGATAAGGTGATCTTCCCAGGAGTTGGAGAAGCAAGTACAACAATGTTGCATTTGAAACAAAAGGGACTTGACAAGGTGATTAAAGACTTGACCCAGCCGGTATTAGGTATATGTTTAGGCATGCAATTACTTTGTTTGCATTCGGAAGAAAATGATACAGAATGCTTAGGTATAATACCACTCAAGGTTAAAAAATTCATACCTCAGCAAAGAGAAAATGTTCCTCATGTGGGCTGGAATACCTTAAAAAATGCGCATCATCCCCTTTTTGAGGGACTTTCAAAAGATCCTTTCGCTTATTTTGTTCACAGTTATTATGCTGAACCAGGGTTAGAAACGATCGCTCAAACAGATTATATTTTCCCTTTTAGTGCAGCTGTTCAAAAAAATAATTTTTATGCTACTCAATTCCATCCAGAAAAATCAGGAGTGGCAGGAGAAATTATTCTTCGTAATTTTTTAAATATTCAACCATCCCAACTGCTTAAACCATCCTTATGATTATTATTCCTGCCATTGATATTATAGGTGGAAAATGTGTGAGATTAACGCAAGGTGATTATAACCAAAAGATTGAATATCATACAGATCCACTGGAAGTTGCTAAACTTTATGAGGGTAATGGTCTAAATTATCTTCACATGGTTGATCTCGATGGAGCTAAGGAAGGCAAAATTATTAATTATCGGATTTTGGAGAAAATTACCAGCCAGACAAAGCTTAAAGTAGATTTTGGTGGAGGGTTAAAATCGGAGATGGACTTGAAAATAGCCTTCGAATGCGGAGCAAATCAAGTAACAGGTGGAACCATCGCAGTAAAAAATAAACCGCTGTTCCTGCAATGGCTGGAACGATTCGGTTCGGAAAAGATAATCCTTGGCGCTGATTTTAAAGCAGATTTTATCGCTACAGATGGTTGGCAGGAATCCAGTGATTATTTACTCTTACCTTTTTTAGAAAGCTATTTTAAGGAGGGTATTCGGTATGTTATTTCAACTGACATAAGCAAAGATGGCCTTCTAAATGGTTGTTCTTTAGGTAAATATGAGGAAATAAGACAAGCACTTCCTTCATTGAAATTAATAGCAAGTGGTGGGGTGACCACCAAAGATGAACTTGAAAAATTATTTCATCTGGGTTGTTATGGCGTCATTATTGGTAAAGCGCTTTATGAAGGTCATTTATTGGTAAAAGATGTAGGATTACTTCAGGAAACATTTTTTTCAAAACATGAAAGCTAGTTTAATTGTTTCAGTCATTATTTCTTTCCCATATTTGCAAATAAACGGGCTTCATAATGGATATTTCCCCTTTTCCTGAAGAATCAAATCAGGATTTCATAGAGATTATTGGTGCCAGAGAGCATAATCTGCAAGGTGTTGACCTGAATATTCCAAGAAATCAGTTTGTCGTCATAACGGGTATCAGCGGAAGTGGTAAATCTTCTCTGGCATTTGATACCCTGTATGCAGAAGGTCAGCGAAGGTATCTGGAGACTTTTTCTGCTTATGCAAGACAATTTATTGGCGAAATGGAACGGCCTGATGTGGAGAAAATATCCGGATTAAGTCCTGTTATCTCCATTGAGCAAAAAACAACCGGCAATAATCCAAGGTCCACAGTTGGTACCGTTACAGAGATCTATGATTTTATGCGTCTCTTATTTGCCAGAACAGCTGAGGCGTTCTCTTATGTGACTGGCGAAAAAATGATTGCCTACAGCGAGGAACAGATGAAAGAAAGGATTCTCGCCGATTTTAATGAAAAGAAAATAATGATACTGGGTTCTTTGGTAAGAGGTAGAAAGGGTCATTACCGGGAATTGTTCGAACAAATAAGAAAAACAGGTTATACAAAAATTCGGGTAGATGGCGATTTACTGGATTTAACACCTGGTCTGTCCGTAGATCGCTATAAGGTTCATGATATTGAGGTGGTTATAGACAGAATTCAGGTCACGGAAGATAAATTACCCAGGATTAATGAGGCACTTCAAGTGGCTCTCAAACTGGGTCAGGGTCTGTTGATGATTCAGGATACAAGCTCAGGTGTTACCACCACCTTAAGTAAGTTTCTAATGGATCCGGTTGGGGGTATTTCGTACGGTGAACCATCCCCTAACTCCTTTTCATTCAATTCTCCTTACGGAGCCTGTCCTGCTTGCAATGGGCTGGGTATCCTGACCAGCGTCGATATCAATAAAATGGTTCCGGATTTTCAAAAATCTATAAATGAAGGAGGGATTATCCCTTTAGGGGAGCCTCGTGATAACACCCTGTTCAAACAATTACGCGAACTTTCCAGGATGTATCATTTTAGTTTTTCTCTCCCAATAGCGGAAATCCCACCTGAAGCATGGAAAATCATTCTTCATGGGACCGGGAAAATGAAAAGTCAAAAAGATGAATTTACTTACGACCTGATTTCTGAGGGATTATTTAATATGTTAAATCACTGGTATTCAGATACCTCTTCAGAAAAAGTCAGACTTTGGGCCGAGGAATTTATGACCGTTGATACTTGCCGGGAATGTGAAGGATTTAGACTGAAAAAGGAATCCCTGCATTTTAAAGTTGCCGGAAAACATATTGGCGAACTGTCCTGCATGGATATCCAGACATTAAGAGATTGGATAGGCGGATTGACTGAAAAACTGGAAGAAAGACAGGCAACCATCGCTTCACCTGTTTTAAAGGAAATTGATCTTAGAATTGGGTTTCTTCTGAAAGTCGGACTCGATTACCTGACCTTAAACAGGCCAGCCCGAACCCTGTCAGGGGGTGAATCGCAGCGTATTCGCCTGGCTACCCAGATTGGTTCTCAACTCACCGGAATAACCTATATTTTAGACGAACCCAGTATTGGCCTGCATCAAAGGGATAATCAAAGGTTAATTGATTCCTTGCGGCAATTGACCGATATAGGAAATACAGTCATTGTGGTTGAACATGACAAAGATATCATGTTAGCATCTGATTATCTGATAGATATAGGCCCAGGAGCAGGAAAACTCGGCGGGAGGATTGTCGGAGAGGGTACCCCCTGTTCTTTTGCTCAAAAGGATACCTTAACAGCAGCTTATTTAAGTAAAAAGTTATCCATTGAGGTGCCCGGGGAGAGAAGAAAGGGATCTGGAAAATACCTGTTGCTGGAAGGTGCTACCGGGAATAATCTAAAAAATGTATCCATTAATATTCCTTTAGGCGTTTTTGTCTGCATTTCAGGAGTCTCGGGAAGTGGAAAGTCAACCCTTATTAATGAAACGCTGTATCCTATACTCAGACAACATTTTTTCAAAAGCCTTAAACCACCAATGCCATATCGTTCCATCTCAGGTTTGGAACACCTGGATAAGGTAATTGATATAGACCAGTCTGCCATTGGCAGAACGCCACGTTCTAATCCCGCAACATACACAGGCGTTTTTACAGAAATAAGGAAAATATTTTCAGACCTGCCCGAATCGAAAATTCGGGGATATTTGCCCGGAAGGTTTTCCTTTAATGTAAAAGGAGGCCGGTGTGAAGAATGCCAGGGTTCAGGAATGCGGGTCATTGAAATGAATTTTCTGCCTGATGTTCATGTGCATTGCGAAAAATGTCAGGGTAAGCGGTATAACAGGGAGACGCTGGAGGTAGTTTATAAGGGCAAATCAATCAATGATGTACTGGAAATGACTGTTTCTGAAGCTTTCCTATTCTTCGAGCCTATTCCTGCCATATATCGCAAGGTCAAAACACTGGAAGAAGTAGGTCTTGGTTATATTTCCCTGGGACAGCAAGCCACGACACTCTCAGGAGGAGAAGCACAACGGGTCAAACTGGCGGAAGAATTGTCAAAAAAAGATACTGGAAATACGATGTATATTCTCGATGAACCTACTACAGGACTCCATTTCGAAGATATCAGGCATCTCTTGTCAGTCCTTCAGAAATTAGTGGAAAGGGGAAATACAGTTTTAGTCATTGAACATAATATGGATGTGATAAAAGTCGCAGATTATATTATCGATATGGGGCCTGAAGGGGGTAACAGAGGTGGGGAAGTTGTCGCTTCAGGTACGCCGGAGGAGGTTGCTTCCATAAAGGAAAGTTTTACCGGGCAATTCCTGAAATTAGAACTACCTGAAAATATTTAATTATCTTTATCCCATAACGTTGTTTATGCGCCATTGGATAAATCATGTTTTCAGGCTTTATTATTCACGTCGATTTCTGAGCATTCAGTCTCTGTATAGTCAGCCAGACAAATTACAGGAAAAATGGAGATTTCTTTTACTCAAAAAAGCGGAGAATACTGCTTATGGAAAATTATTTGGGTTCAGGGATATTAAAGATTATGCAACTTTTTCAAAACAGATTCCTGTCGTTGATTATGAAGATTTAAAGCCCTTCATTTCCCAAATGATGCTGGGAGGTCCTGATGTCCTCTGGCCAGGGAAAGTAACCTGGTTTGCAAAATCAGCAGGTACTTCTCAGGATAAAAGTAAATTCATTCCTGTTTCCAATGAAAACAGACAGGAATGCCATCTTCGGGGAACCTGGGATACTATGATGTTTTGCTATAATCTGCGACCAGATGCCAGGCAGTTTGAGGCAAAAACATTATTAATGGGCGGCAGTTTAACCAGCTTTGAAAAATATCCGCCAACCATGACCGGAGATATTTCCGCCATTATGATTCATCATCTTCCTGCAGTCGCAAAACCTTTTTTTGCACCCGATATTCCTACTGCGCTTTTATCAAATTGGGATGAAAAAATTGAGAAAATTGCTCAATATGCCGCTAAAGAAAGAGATATTGTTATGGTTGGAGGCGTTCCTACCTGGTCTTTACTTTTATTTAACCGGATTTTAGAACTGACTGGTAAAAATCATATCCAGGAAGTCTGGCCTCATTTTCAACTTTATACCCACGGGGGAGTCAGTTTTTTACCTTACAAAACTCAGTTTGAAGCTGTTTTCCCATTACCCGGCGTTCATTTTATTGAAACTTATAATGCGACAGAGGGCTTTTTTGCCGTTCAGGATCAGATAGAAGAAGGAAGTGGTATGCGGCTATTACTGAATAATGGTGTTTTTTATGAATTTATTCCCCAGGATATCCAAAATGGATTTAATGGTTGGCCGATACCTCTTTCCGAAGTAGTACCAAACGTAAATTATGCAATGGTCATTACTACAAATAGTGGTTTGTGGAGGTATAAAATTGGCGATACCGTCAGATTTACCAGTTGTAATCCCTACAGGCTTAAAGTTACCGGTCGTATCAGGCAGTTTATCAATACCTTTGGAGAAGAAGTGATGGTAGAAAATACAGATAAAGCGCTCTCCATGACCTGTCTTTCTTTTGGTGTTTTTGCAAATGAATATACGGTGGCACCTAAATTTTTATACCAAAATGAAAAAGGAGGTCATGAATGGATCATCGAATTTGAAAATCCACCTTCCAGTATTGCAGATTTTTCAATGATGCTGGATAAGCATCTTCAACAGGTAAATTCTGATTATGAAGCAAAAAGAATGCATAATTTAGCTCTTTTACCCCTGACTGTTCATTGCGTAAAAAAAGGTACTTTCCATGCCTGGATGAGGTCAAAAGCTAAATTTGGAAATCAGAATAAAGTACCCAGACTGGCAGAACACCGGATTATTCTGGAAGAAATCTTAAAATTTGCAGACAATTAACCCTTTTTTCTGAAGATTCTGTTAAACCAAATCCAGAAATTATTGTTTTTTTGGTTAATTTTCCATGTCATTTGTAATGTTTTTACATTACGAATCATTATATTTAAATAAATTTTAGGTTAGTTAATAGGGTTTTAGGTGTTTTTTCGGGTCGGCGTTTTATCGCTGACCTTTTTTATTAAATGGTTTCTGCCCGCTTTTCCATACTTTTTTATAAGGTTTTCCCTGGTAAAAAAATCATTTTCATTATTTCGCCATTTTGTATATCGTTCTGATATCCAATTCTTCATCCCGTTATCCATACCAGCATTAAAATACCCGCTGGGCTGGCATTGATCAATAATGGCCGTCATTTCTTCCTCCTTGCTTCCACTGGTCCAGATGAGTATCGGTTTTCCTGCAGCTAAATATTCAAATAATTTAGTGGTAAGGATTCCTTTTTGTATGTCTGTACCCCATGTTAACAATAAATTAATGGCCGCTTCTTTTTGTCTGATGCTGGCATCATGATTGCTTAATAATGGGGAAATGATCATCTGGTCTTCCGCAAAATAAGGGCTAATCCATGTTTTAAAGGTAGCGCTATGCACACCACAATAGGTCCACTTGATATCCCTGCTATGTATCACGCCTTCATCTATCAAGTCGAGTAAAACCCGGATTAATGGAAATAATGCCTGTGAATCCGGGTAGATAGAACCCGTATAATTGATATTAAAGCTTGTTTGATGCGAAGGTAGAAAGGTCAAATTATCTTCAATAATACATCCTGAGTATATATTGATATCTGGGTGAAACTTTTTGAGTTCTCCGGCCAAACCCTCAGAAACAGTAACCACTGCATCCATTTTATTCATCATTTGACGGAAAATATATTTGAAACGAAAGGTGTTCAGTAAAACAGGACGCTTGATATCCTCAGGTAAATCCCTGAAATCAGCCATCCAGTGAAGATATGGAAATCTGCATTTTAGCAGGAATGCTATGAAATGGTCCGTCATGGGACTGTAGGAAGTAAAAATATGAGTGATTGCATGTCTTTTTATGGTGTGTAAACCCTTTAAATAGCCTGATAGGAGATAGTACAATCCCCCATCACCAAAAATAAGATCGAAAGGAAGTCTTTTCCTGCCATTTAAAAGAAGTTGAACAAAAGATTTCCTTTTCCAGGGAATGGGAATGGTTTGTCCGGTCAGTTTAAATGTCAAAAAGAGAAATCGGATACCTGGCAGAGAGACATAGGAAATAGTTGAAATACCTGTATCAGATGGTATATCCCTTGGTATGTTCTCGGGGAATTTTCCCGTCTGAACAAAGACTTGAAATCCATTTTCGCAAAATCCTTCGAAGAAATGTTTGATTCTTACGGTTGCATTTACATGGATGGGTGGAAAATAATAACTAAGAAAAAGTAGCTTTCTCATTGGTGTAAAGTGTTAGTAATTTGCCATAATAATCCTGGATAGCTTGATTTGTATATCGGGTGGAGATGCTTTCAGGTGTTTTATGAGCCATGGAAGCCAGTACAGTGTAAGGCATCAATAAAATGGAAGTAAGTAATTGAGTCAGTTTTTTTTCGTTGTTTGTAGGAAAAATCCAGCCATTTTCATTCTCGGTAATCAACTCAGCACATCCGGGTGACGTGGAGGAAACAACGGGACGTCCGCAGGCAAGTGCCTCCAGTATGGTTCTTGACAATCCTTCTCTTATAGATGGTTGAACCACTATATTTGCCTGCTTTAACAATGGTCTTACATCGGTATGGTAACCAATAAATCGTAGTACACCTTCCTTTTCCCAGACGCTTAATTTTGATAGCGGAATATCGGTTGGATGTCCTCCCTGGCAGGGACCCGCCAATAAACATTGGTAAGGGATTTTATTTTTTTTAAGTTGTTTTAAACTTTTGATTAAACACAATAATCCTTTGTCATATTGAATCCGTCCTAAATAGAGAATCAATCGGATTTTATCTTCTGGTGGATAAGGAATAGGTTTATAATAAGATAAATTAATGCCGGACCCGTTGATTAGCGATGCTTTTTCTTCAGTGATCCATTTTCTCTTCAAAAATAAATCGCAATCTGTTCTGTTTTGAAAAATAACCTGAGGGCAATGTTGTAATACAGGCTTTAGAAAATACCCTGAAAGAGACGATACCAGCCTGTTCCGAGCAAAAAGATAGCCTAAACCTGTGATGGTCATGATTAGGGGTATTTTTAGACTTTCACAGGCTAAAACGGTCTGGACAGATATTTTAAGCGTGAAAGTAAAAATAACAACAGGCTTTATATCTGTTATCAGCTGTCTCATTTCTAAGTATATCCTCAATGGATTAAGATAATTTACCTGAAAACCTTTATCATGCCGGACACAATAAATGGGAAATTTAAGGGCTTTATATGGGTGATCCTTTTGATGGGGTACTAGGATAATTATTTTATACCCCTTAGATTGCAGATATTGAAGGAGATGGATATAGTAATGGATCAAAAAATGAACTTGATTTGCAACGAATACTACAGGCATTAGATCTGGTATTTAGGTTGAAATGAAAAAAAGCTAAATATCAGCTCCTGTTTTTGATTTATCCTTGTTTTACTGTTCCATTGAAAGGACAGAATACCATACTTTACAACTTGCTCTCAGCAATCAAATTAATATATTTGTATATTTGCGTCTAACTTAGTTTCAACTTATGCGAATTTCACTGCTGGTTCTAAGCTTTTTTTTCCTTTCCCCTTTAATGGGTCAGGAGAAAAAGACCCTGCTTATAAACGGAGATTTATACGAGTATATACTGGATGATTGTGGCGATACTATCGTGCTGGCCAATTTTGGAGATATGACTGTTACTTCAAAGCGGGAGTTTGCCAGTATGGAAGAGTATAATAAATATCAGCGTTACAGGCGATATGCTTATCAGGTGTATCCTTATGCCGAAAAAGCCATTCGGATATTTAAAGAGGTTCAACAGCAAACAGCTGAAATGAGAAGAGGGAAAAGGAAAAGATATACCAGAGAATTACAGGACCAGTTAAAGACTGAATTTGAAATGCCCCTTCGTAATTTGTCAAAAACGCAGGGTATGATTTTAATGAAAATGATTGAAAAAGAAGTTCAGGCACCTATATATTATCTGATTAAGGATTTGAGAGGTAATTTTACCGCATTTTACTGGAATACCCTGGGCAGTTTTTACGGACATAAATTGAAAGAAGGTTACAGGAAAGGAAAAGATAATATTCTCGATATGGTTCTTGATGATGTAAACCTCAGTTACGGTAGTGATGAGGGGCCTCTGCCTGCAACAATCAGATTACCCAAAAAATGGGGGAAAGAATGAAATGGTTTGGTAAACCGGGACTTATGGGCCGTTTTTGGCGGATTTTACCTTGGATAATCGGGGTGCTCTGTACCCTGTTGCTCTGGCAATACATCAGAACAAGAAGACCGTTAAATCCTCCTGCGACTAATTTTCACGAGGAAAAAAACATGGATTTTATTATATAATTATGGATTCCAGGAAAAAAATATTATCGGAATTGGCCGGCGTTCTTGAAGGTGATTTTTTTCAGGATCAGACAACCCGTATCATGTATGCAACCGATGGTTCTGTTTACAGGGAAATGCCACTGGCTGTTTGTTATCCGAAAAATGAACGGGATATTCATACTTTAATTTCCTTTGCTCATGAATGGGGTGTTCCGCTAATACCAAGAACGGCAGGGACTTCGCTTGCCGGACAATGTGTTGGGAGTGGTATAGTGGTAGATGTTTCAAGATACTTGAATCGCATTCTCGAATTTAATGCAGAAGAAGGCTGGGTCAGGGTGCAACCAGGCGTTATCCGGGACGAGCTTAATTTTTTTTTAAAACCATCTGGATTCTTTTTTGGGCCTAATACCTCTACTGCAAATCGATGTATGATTGGGGGTATGGTTGGCAACAATAGTTCAGGAACAACCTCTATCAAATATGGGGTTACCAGGGATCATGTACTTGAGATTAAAGGTTTTTTATCAAATGCAGATGCCATCCATTTTACGGCATTGAATACAAATGAATTTCAGGAAAAATTACAGGGGAATAAACTTGAAAATGATCTGTACAGACATATCTATGCGCTGTTAAACAATCAAACAAACAGAGAGGAAATAGAACGGGAGTTTCCAAAACCTGAAATTCACAGACGAAATACAGGGTATGCTATCGATATGTTGCTGCGTTCGGAAGTATTTTCACCTGATGGCGAAGCTTTTAATTTTTGCAAATTACTGGCTGGTTCTGAAGGAACCCTGGCTTTTTTTACAGAAATAAAATTGCATGTCAATCCTTTGCCTCCCCCCGTTGAAGCTATTCTTTGCGCGCATTTTTCTTCCCTGACAGAAGCACTCGAAGCTACCCTGACCGTTATGGAACACCAGCCTTATGCCTGTGAGCTGATGGATAAGTTCATCATGGATTGTACAAAGGAAAATAAGGAACAACAGAAAAACAGATTTTTCCTGGAAGGAGATCCGGCAGCCATTCTGATTATAGAATTAAGGGATATCGATAAATCGTTGCTTGATAACAGGGCTTTAGCACTTATAAATGAATTGAAAAAGAAGGGGTTTGGTTATGCTTTTCCTTTGGTTTATCCACCTGATACACAAAAAGTTATGGCACTAAGGGCAGCAGGCTTTGGTGTTTTGTCATTAGTTAAAGGGGATAAGAAACCATTGGAATTTGTGGAAGATACAGCTGTTGCCTTAGCTGATTTACCTGCTTATATTGCCGAATTTCAGGAATTAATGAGGCAATTTGGTCAGGAGGCAGTTTATTATGCCCATGCTGGTGCCGGAGAATTACATTTAAGACCCATGGCAAACCTGAAAACATCAGCAGGTCTCGCTGAATTCAGAGCCATAGGTGAAGCTTCTGCCAGACTGGTAAAAAAATACAGGGGTTCACTTTCAGGTGAGCATGGCGATGGCAGGGTAAGAGGAGAATTTATTCCGTTAATGCTGGGTGACCATAATTATCAATTACTCAAAGGATTGAAAAACACCTGGGATCCTAAAAATATTTTCAATCCTGGCAAAATTACGGATACGCCTCCAATGAATTCAGGGACCCGCTATTTGGTCGATGTGGTAAAACCTGAATGGGAGACCCTACTCGATTTTTCTGCTCATGGGGGTATTTTAAAAGCAGCAGAAAAATGCAGTGGTTCCGGTGATTGCAGAAAATTACACCATGTTTCAGGTGGTGTGATGTGTCCCTCATACATGGTTACAAAAAATGAAAAGGATTCTACCAGGGGTCGGGCAAATGTGTTAAGGGAAGTTTTAACCCAAACACAAAAAGGGGAAAGTGCCTTTAATAGAAAGGAATTGGATGAGGTAATGGATTTATGCATTTCCTGTAAAGGTTGTGCTTCTGAGTGTCCTTCAAATGTAGATATGTCCACCCTGAAAGCGGAATATTTGTACCAGAAATATAAGGAAACGGGTATTCCCCTGCGCTCAAAAATGATGGCAAATATTAGTTTTTTTAATAAAATCGGATCATTTTTTCCTGCAATAGCTAATTTCTTCTTTTCCAATGAATTTTTAAGCCGGGGTATTAAACGCTTTTTGGGGGTAGCTGAGAAAAGATCGCTGCCTTTAATTCAGGGGGATTTAAAAAAATGGTTTATACAACATAAGCCTGTCCCTAAAGGTGAAAAATTAGGAAAAGTATTATTCTTTTGCGATGAATTTACAAGGTTTAACGATGTAGAACCTGGTAAAAAGGCTATTTTATTGCTGACCCGCCTTGGCTATCAGGTCGAAATACCTGCTCATGCGGAAAGTGGACGAGCCGCTATCTCAAAAGGTTTATTGAAAAAGGCTCAGCAGGTTGCTGAAAAAAATATTACCCTGCTGGGTAATTTGGTTTCTGAAAATGTACCCCTGATAGGTATTGAGCCTTCTGCTATTCTCGGCTTTAGAGATGAATATCCCAGGTTAGTTAGAGGTGAACTGAGGGAAAAGGCAGAAGAGATTAAAAAAAATGTTTTTTTACTTGAGGAGTTTATTGCCAGGGAGGCGGAAAAAGGTCTTATCTCATCGGATGGTTTTACAGATGGGTTCGCAACCATAAAACTTCATGGACATTGCCATCAAAAGGCCTTATCTTCCCAGGGAATTACTGCATTATGCCTCAATTTGCCAGCTAATTATCAGGTTGAAGTGCTCCCTACAGGCTGTTGCGGAATGGCTGGTTCCTTTGGTTATGAAAAGGAGCATTATGATTTAAGTATGAAAATTGGAGAACTGGTCCTCTTTCCGGAAATTCAAAAAAGCAATGAAAAGGTTATTATAGCAGCTCCGGGAACAAGTTGCAGACATCAGATTTTTGATGGAACAAACAGATTGGCACTTCATCCGGCAGAAATATTATATGATGCCCTCAGATAAATTATCTTTGTGCCATTATTCTTTTTCCAGTGGGTTATTTTTGAATAAACAGGGTTATATATGGGACTTGAAATTTTTCTCACCTTTTTTTTAGTTTTTTTAAATGGTTTTTTTGTAGCAGCTGAGTTTGCTATTGTAAAAGTAAGGATTTCACAAATTCAGGTGAATAGTACAACAAGTTTTAGTGCCCGAATGGCTCATAATGTAGTTACTAATCTGGATGCATATCTGGCTGCTACTCAATTGGGTATTACCCTGGCTAGTTTAGCTTTGGGTTGGATTGGTGAAGATGTGGTCACCCGGATTATCCTGAACTTTATGGATTGGCTGGGATTTGAATTTTCTGAAAGTGCCGCACATAAAATAGCGATTCCAATTGCATTTGGTTTTATTACCGTATTACATATTGTTTTTGGGGAATTGGCTCCTAAATCACTGGCTATCAGGCATCCAAAAGAAACAGCTTTAAGCGTTTCACTACCCCTGAAAGTCTTTTATCTGCTTTTTCGTCCGTTTATTATTATTCTGAATGGTTTTGCCAATTTTATTCTGAGAATTATAGGAATAAAACCTGTACCACACGGCGATATTCATTCTGAAGATGAATTGAAACTGATAATAGCTGAAAGTGCCGAAGGAGGTGCCATTGAAGCTTCAGAAAGAGAACTGATTCAGAATGTATTCGATTTTGATGACCGGACAGTTAAGGAAGTACTCAAACCCAGAAATCAGCTTATCGGTCTTAATGCTAATCTGACAGTGCTCGATGCGATTGATATCGCTATTGAGGAGGGTTATTCCCGTTATCCGGTTTATGAGGAAAGTATGGATGTAATTATTGGTTTTGTCCATACAAAAGATTTGTTGTCTAGTTCAAAAACAAGTCCCGGAAAAATAATCAAGGAAATGGTCCGACCAATTCTTTTCCTTTCGGCAAACAAAAAAATACTGCAGGTCCTGAGGTTGTTTCAAAGCAAGAAAACACAGATGGCGGTCGTAGTGAATGAATTTGGAGGTACTATTGGTTTACTTACCTTAGAAGATATCATTGAAGAATTGGTCGGAGAAATCCAGGATGAACATGATACAGAAGCACCCATTGTAGAAAAAATATCGGATAATTCGTTTAAGATTAAAGCTCAGAACCCAATTGATGAAATTAATGAATTTATTCCGGCCCCCTTTATCAAAAGCGAATCTTATGTTACGCTGGCTGGACTGATACTGGAATCTTGTGAAAGCATTCCAGTGGAAAATCAGGAATTGATTATTCATCCGTACCAGATTAAAATACTTAAAATGGGGCAGAATAGTCCGGAAGATCTTCAGGTCACCCTGATGGATTAATTGATTATTTAAATATGAAAGGTCTTGTCGCTTGCATACCTAATTTTAGTGAAGGTAGGAACCTGGAGGTTATTAATGCCATTAAAATGGCCATCGAGTCCATTCCGCAGGTTAAAATATTACATACAGATACCGGTTATGCTGTAAACAGAACAGTCATTACGTTTGTAGGTCCACCCGAACAGATTGGAAAGGCAGCTTTTCAAGGTATCTGTCAGGCTCTTGAGCTTATTGATATGCGTCATCATTTAGGTACACATCCCCGGATGGGAGCGGTGGACGTTTGTCCTTTAGTGCCGCTGAATGGCATAACGATGGATAAAGTTATGGCTATAGCGGAACAGTTGGCTCAAAAGGTTGGAGATGAATGCCAGCTTCCGGTATTCAGATATGAGAAAAATGCCCTTTTTGCCTATCGCAAAAAATTATCACAAATTAGGAAAGGTGAATATGAAGGTTGGTTTGAAAAAATCAATCATTCCGATTGGAAACCTGATTTTGGGCCTGTTAAAATGTCTCAAAAAGGGGGCGTCCTGGCTATTGGAGCCAGAGATATAATGATTGCCTATAATGTAAATCTGAAATCCTCTGACCTGGAATTGGCTAAGTTGATTGCCGGAGAATTAAGAGAATCAGGCTTCGTTTCGATAAATGAGTTCGGAGAAAAAGTATTTCAAGCCGGCGTATGCAAAGGGGTAAGAGCAATAGGTTGGTTTATTCCCGAGTTTAATTGTACACAGGTTTCTATGAATCTGATGAACCTGAATGAAACATCTTTATGGAAAGCTTTTATAACATGTAAACAGTTGGCAAATAAATATGGTGTCGAAGTGAGTGGTTCGGAACTGGTGGGCATGGTGCCGGCATCGGAAATGATTGCAGCAGGAAATTATTTCCTGAATAATCCTGAAAAGAACCTGTCGGAAATGGAAGTGATATCTGCTGCCATAAAGAGACTAGGTCTGTCAGATAAAATACCATTTGCCCCTGAAGAAAAAATTATTGAATGGCGATATAATGCCTTAGCCATTTAAAATACCTAAATTGTAGCCGAATTCATTTGCTTTCGCTTTTAAATAAATTCTAAAATGATACTGAATTATATTACCTGGAATGCTAACCCTGAAATTTTTTCTTTGGGTAGCCTCTCTCTTCGATGGTATGGTCTTTTATTTGCTTCCGGCTTCTTAATTGGCCTTTATATGGTTCGTAAAATGTACCAGGCTGAAGGAGCTCCTGAAAAGTGGCTCGATGCTGCTTTTATTCATATCGTCCTGGGTGCTGTCATCGGTGCGCGATTAGGACATGTTTTTTTCTATGACTGGGATTATTATAAAGATCATCTGATCGAAATACCCCAAACCTGGCACGGGGGGCTGGCAAGTCATGGTGGCGCGTTTGGAATTTTTATCGGACTTTGGCTTTTCTCAAGGAATGTTTCAAAAAAACCAATGGTCTGGATGCTCGATAAAGTCGCTGTACCTACCGCACTCGCCGGATTCTTTATAAGAATGGGGAATTTGATGAATTCGGAGATATTGGGTAAACCGACCGATGTTCCCTGGGCATTCATTTTTGTAAGAGAAGGGGATGGCCTGCCCAGGCATCCCACTCAGTTATACGAATCTTTAGCTTATCTGTTAATCTTTTTTATCCTTTATTTTGTTTACTGGAAAACAGAAAAAAGAAATAAACCTGGGTATCTGTTTGGTGCTTTTATGATGTTGGTCTGGGGTATTCGTTTTGTACTGGAATATTTCAAGGAAAGCCAGGGTGGCTTCGAATCTGCCTTAGGTCAGTCATTAAGTACCGGTCAATGGTTAAGCATTCCTTTTATAATGGTAGGTGCTTATTTTGTTTTCAGACCCTGGCATAAATTAACAAATGCTTAAACAAATTATATAAAATTACCTGATACGATATGAGCTTGATTGAAATGAGGGTACCGCCCGTTGGTGAATCCATAAATGAGGTTACATTGTCCCGTTGGCTTAAAGCGGAAGGGGCCTATGTTAAATTAGATGAACCTATCTGTGAATTCGAATCTGATAAGGCCACGTTAGAATTTCCGGCAGAAGCAGCAGGAAAATTAATTTATGTGGCTAAAGAGGGAGATGACTTATCTATTGGTGCTTTGGTCGCTACCATAGATACCAGTGTTGTGAATGATGTTGCACCATCGGTTACGCCCCCTGCTTCCCTTTCAACTGAGACCACACCTGCTGCAAATCAGGCTTTATCAACCAATACTTATGCTGCAGGCCACCCTTCTCCGGCTGCCTCAAAAATACTGGAAGAGAAAGGTATCTCACCTCAAGCGGTGAAGGGTTCCGGTAAAGATGGCAGGATTACCAAAACAGATGCCATGCAGGCTGAGGCAACTATTACACCCGAACCGGCTAAAGTTGAAAAAATAGCTAATATTGCCAGCTTCTCCAGGGCAGAGGAACGCAAAAAAATGTCCAGAATGCGCAGAACCATTGCTAAAAGACTGGTCAGCGCAAAGAATGAAACCGCTATGCTAACCACTTTCAACGAAGTGGATCTGACTGCCATTATGCAAATACGGGATAAATATCAAGATAAGTTTGTTGCAAAATTTGGGATTAAACTCGGCTTCATGTCAATCTTCGCAAAAGCTTGTGCCAGGGTCTTAATGGAAATGCCGGAGATTAATGCAAGAATAGATGGTGAAGATCTGGTGTTGCCTCAATATGCTGATATCTCATTTGCTATTTCTACCCCAACAGGTTTGGTTGTTCCTCCAGTTAAAAATATCGAATCGCTTTCTTTTGCGGAAATTGAAATCGCATTAAAAGATTTAGCTCAAAAAGCAAGAAATGGTTCCCTGACCTTAGATGAAATGTCAGGAGGTACCTTCACTATCACTAACGGTGGTGTTTTTGGCTCTTTGCTGAGCACCCCGATTATTAATGAACCGCAATCGGCAATTCTGGGCATGCATAGTATAAAAAACAGACCAGTAGCTATTGACGGAAAAGTAGAAATCAGACCTATGATGTACCTGGCTATGTCTTATGACCACAGAGTCATCGATGGAAGCAGTTCCGTTACTTTTCTGGTTAAGGTAAAGGAATTACTCGAAGATCCCATGTTGCTTTTTATGGGATTATAATAGATGGAATATCTTCCTGCGGATATTTATAATCTCAAGGAAGTCATTATACAGGGTTGGCTGAGAAACTGGAATATCCAGGCTTTCCAGCCAACCCTCTTCATTTATGCCCTCATCAATCTGACAACGTTTCGCATACAATAAAAATAAACCGGCATAATGCTCGAAGGCAAAAAATCCACGCGATAAATATTTCTCCCAGATATTAGCCAGATGATATTGAAGATGATGGGTGTTCTTTTCAGACCAGGTCATATTGGGGTTCATTAAAACGGCATAAATTAAGCTATCCTTTTCCAGCGGTTCCTTCTGATGTAATAAGTACTCCTGTGTTAATTTGATCGATTCTGTATGGGTAAATAAGACTAAAAAGGAGGGAATGATCTGACGGATGGATTCATTGTTTTCTTCTGACGCTATCCAGTGATGGAGCAAATGATAAGCCCATTCCCGATGTTTATAATGTAGAATGGCTGTTGCTAAATAAGTTATGCCAGGTTTATATATGCATTCTTTAGCCAAAAGGGATAGAAATTTTTCAGGCGTTACATTTAGTTTTTCATTCCAGATGGAGGGATTAAACATAGAAAAAGAGGGTAAAAAGGCATTTTTCTTTTTTGAGGGTGAAAAAGGTAAAGCGCCCTCTGGTTGTAATCCTTGTTGTGTCCAGTTTGATGGCCATTCATCAGGTAAATGAATGTGTAAGCCATTGTCAGTAATATCCAGGCAACGTAAAAGTTCCTTTTTAAAAACGACCAGGGTCTTGTCTTCGGGAAATAATTTACATCGGATACGAGTCAGGATTTGTAAGGTTTCCACCTCATTATCTTCAGAAATAAGTTTTATTAACGATGAAGATGGCGACACATCCATTTTTTCTAATTGTGTCAAAAACTGAATTTTTTCATTAAGGTTATCTTCTTTCCATGTACTTGAAAGTAAATCCACCGCTTTTTGAGGAATATGTGTAGTTAAACAGGTTAAAAGAGACATTCTCTCCTGCAAGGTTCCAGTATACCACTGGTTTTCATCTCTGGTGGCTAAAAGGGAATTCCATTTTCTATTCTTTTCCAATAGCCGGTATCCATTGTCGGAAATTACCGGTTTAAGTTTGGAAAAAAAAATAGCATCTTTACTTGAAATATCGAATAATCCAGGTAATAACACGGTGGGAATAAAGCATTTTTCTTTTTGTAAAAGATCAAATAGTTCTAAATGAATAAATAGGTAATCCTTGTTTTTACATATTGATTTTAAAAAATGGAGCTGCTGAAAGGTCCATTTTTTTTCATCTGAGTGATTTATATTTTCTTTCTGTGTATAAATAGGAGCTGAAATATCATCACCGTCAGGTCCGGAGAATGGAGCTGATATTTTTGTCAATCCAGCCTGCATAGCCAGAGAGAAACGCATGAATGAAGTATCATTTAAGGTAGGATCCAGTCCTAATGAAAGGTATATTTGTCTGATTTCAGGCGTTAAAACATAGTGATCAGTCCCTAAAACCAATACTTTTTCCCATTCATTCATATAACATCATCTTTAAATAATGCACTTTTTTTGCCCTGGAATAACATCCTGAAAGTGCTTAGTATTACAAAAATATAAATAAAAAGGGAGGGGAATCCACCCAGATTTGAAGCCATTTTAACCCCGTCAATTCCTGCTTTACTTACCATAATCCAGGAGGTTAAACCAACCATAGTACCCCATATAATTTTAATCAGATAAGGTGCTTCTTCTTTTTTCTCGTAAATGCCAATGGTACTTAGTCCACTCATCGCAGAGGTATTGGAATCAGCAGCAGTCACGAAGGAAATGAAGACTAAAAGGAAGTAGAAGATAATCCACCAGGTAGCTAAAGGGAGTTGGCGGATTAATTCAAAAATAATAGTTTCTGGTCCTTTTTGTTGTAAAAGCTGGAAGAGGAAACCTTCAAAAATCTGATCGAAATAAAGAGCATAACCACCAAAAAGGGACATCCACAACATTGAAAAAAGACTGGGAAATAAAAGATTGAATCTGATGAATGTCCTGACGTTATATCCTTTGCCAAGTCTGCCTAAAAAAAGGGCTGAGATGGGCGTCCAGGCCAGCCAGTTAGCCCAGTAAAATATAGTCCAGCTATTTGCCCAGTTTTGGTCAATGCCGATGGCCAGACTTTTTGGAATCAGGGTGATAATAAAATCAAGCATTCCGGAGCCGGCAAAAGGCCAGATCTTATTGATTGGGCCTGAAAGGATAAACCAGCTAATGAGAAGCATAAAGCCAGCAATATTGATATTTGATAATATCTTAATGCCTTTCTGAAGCCCTGAGGAGGCAGACCAGATAAAGGTAATGGTTAAAATAATGGCAATGAAACCTATATTTGTTTGTGTAATTGCAGACGGAATGAACTGATTTATTCCGCCTGAGAGAGTTAATAACCCGGCACCCATCGAGGCTGACATTCCAGCTACTAAACTAAATAAACTTATGCTGTCAACGTATGGTGATAATTTATTTGATATTTTATAGCCAAGTACGGGCATCAATAAACTGCCTATCTGGAAGGGTTGTTTTAAATTATAATAACTGATCGCAAACAGAAGGGCCGTCAGGGTATAAATACTGTATGGAATAAAAGTCCAGTGCAGGTATAGCGTAGAAATGGAAAATGTCCTTGCTGATTCGCTTCTGGGTATTATTTCCAAACCATCAGGGGGCTGATTAAAATGATACAGCGGTTCAGCACTCGCCCAGAATAAAATACCTACCGCAATAGTGGTACACAGGGAAATGGAAAACCAGCTGATCTTACTGAGTATTGGTTTTGCACCTTTTCCCCCTATAATCAAGCTGCCAATGGGAGAAAAATAAATAATTACAACTAATGTTAAACCCAATATTGCAGAAGAGGCGAATAGCCATCCAAAATAATTTAAAATCCACTCATTGGCAGCTTTAGTTACTGCTAAAAATCCATGCCCATCTGCCAGACTATAAATAATAGTTAACATTAGTAACAGAACAGGAACGCCAAAAACTACTTTACGAAGATTCATCCTATGAATGTAAGGTAAAGAAATGGTATTTTAAGAACAAATTTTGCAAAAATCAGCCACTTGTTTCCGAAGCTTCCCAACAGGTTTAATAAATAATCATTACAGCTGATTATCTTTGCGGGAATTTATAAAGAGTAATCCTCATGAATAAAGCAACTGAAACCCATACTTCCCTTTCCTATGCAGAACCAGGAGATCCTTGGGTGACTAAATGGATTATTCAGCTGGTAGAAGGATTAACAGGCCGCAGGCTCATTGAAAATAAATACAATAAGGTTTTAAATCAAGGCTTGCCTGGCAAGGATCTGATGAGTGCCGCCCTGAGAGAGTTAGACATAAATTTATGTTTTGATGGCTTTTCTATCATGGATATTCCCCGTGAAGGTCCTGTCATCTTTATTGCTAATCACCCTTTTGGCGTGGTTGATGGACTGGCTCTGGGTGAGATTGTTTCAAAAGTCAGGGATAAATTCGCCATTTTGGTGAATGCCGTTTTATGCAGAAACCCTCAATTGGATCCATTTTTATTGCCTATTGATTTCAGAGAAATTCCGGAAGCATTAAGAATAAATATCAATACCCGTCAGGAAGCCGTAAACAGGCTGCTAAATGGCGAGGCTATCGCCATTTTTCCATCCGGAGCAGTGGCAACAGCGCCTTTTCCCGGAAAGGAACCCGTTGATCTGGAGTGGAAAAGATTTGTTGTTAAACTAATAACCCAATCTAAAGCAACCGTTATTCCTCTATATTTTCATGGGAATAACAGTTTCTGGTTTCAGTTAGCCAGTTATATTCACATGAATGTAAGGTTAGGTTTACTTTTATTTGAAGTTAAAAATAAAATTGGGAAGACCCTTTTTGTTTCCATTGGTAAACCAATAACACCGGATGAATGGCAATCGAAAAATGTCATATCTGAATTATTGCCTTTTTTACGCGCTCAAACGATGACTTTAGGTAAGAAAAACCCTTAATTGCTTATTTTTGCATCCGCACCTTGTTTTAATATCTTTTTTTTTTCCAAAATAAACAATATGTTCAAAGAGTTCAAAGGACTTAATCTGCCTCAAATTGATAAGGAAATTCTTGAATATTGGGATCATGCTCAAATTTTTCAAAAAAGTATTGATCAAAGAGATTCCAGTCAGCCTTTTGTATTTTATGAAGGTCCGCCTTCAGCAAATGGTATGCCTGGTATTCATCATGTGATGGCAAGAGCCATTAAAGATATTTTTTGTCGTTTTCAAACGATGAAGGGTAAAAGAGTGGAAAGAAAAGGAGGGTGGGATACACATGGTTTACCCATAGAATTGAGTGTGGAAAAAGAATTGGGCATTACCAAAGAGGATATTGGTAAATCTATTTCTGTTCAGGAGTATAATGATAAATGCCGGGAAACGGTCATGCGTTATAAGGATAAGTGGGATGCCATAACCAGACAAATGGGATATTGGGTCGATCTTGAAAATCCATACATAACCTATACCAATGATTATATAGAATCAGTTTGGTGGTTGATTTCTCAATTATACCAGAAGGGTTTACTTTATAAGGGCTATACCATTCAACCCTATTCGCCTGCTGCGGGTACAGGTCTTAGCTCTCATGAACTCAATATGCCCAATGCCTATCAGGAAATTACAGATATTTCAGCTGTGGCTCAGTTTAAAATAAAAGGGGAACGGAATACTTTTATATTAGCCTGGACAACTACACCCTGGACATTACCCTCAAATACGGCATTGGCGGTTGGAAAAGATATAAAATACGTTAAAGTCCATACTTTCAACAGATATACTAAGGAAGAATGTTTCGTGATATTGGCTAAAGACCGCTTTTCGGCTTATTTCAGCGAACAGATATTAGACCTCCAGCCCGATCAGCTAAAAGCAGGGAATCAGCCCATTCCTTATAAAGAAATAGTTGGTGAATATACAGGAAGCGAGTTGGAAGGTATTCAATATGAACAATTATTGTCATACGTTATCCCCGAGGGTAAAGCTTTTGAAGTGGTTGTTGGTGATTTTGTAACCACCAGTGATGGTACAGGGATTGTACATATTGCACCTACTTTTGGTGCCGATGACTTTAAAGTGGCCAGGCAAAATGGTATTGTTGCGCTCACTGTTCCTGATGCTAATGGCAATCCAATGCCTTTAGTCGATAAACAAGGAAAATTTGTCGCCCAGGTTTCTGATTTTGCTGGCCGTTATGTGAAGGATTATGGTCAAAAAGAGGAAAGATCAGTAGATACAGATATTACCATAAAGCTTAAATCGGAAAATAAACTATTTGTTTCTGAGAAATATGTCCATGCCTATCCTCACTGCTGGAGAACAGATAAGCCGATTCTATATTATCCCCTGGATTCCTGGTTTATAAAAACATCAGGTTTAAAGGAAAGAATGGTAGCCTTAAATCATACCATAAACTGGAAACCTGCTTCCACCGGGGAGGGTAGATTTGGAAAATGGCTGGAAAATCTTCAGGACTGGAATCTTTCCCGTTCCAGATATTGGGGTATTCCGCTGCCTATATGGCGAAGCAAAGATGCCAGAGAAGAAATTTGCATCGAATCAATAGCGCATTTGCAAAATGAAATTGAAAAAGCCAATCAGGCTTTGCAGCTGAAGCAGTCTGTTCCGGTCGATTTACATCGTCCCTATATGGATGAAATTATACTGGTTTCTTCTTCAGGCGAAAAGCTTTACCGCGAACTGGACTTAATTGACGTCTGGTTCGATTCCGGTGCTATGCCGTATGCACAATGGCATTATCCTTTTGAAAATAAGGAAAAATTTGAAAAGAATTATCCTGCCGATTTTATCGCAGAAGGGGTGGACCAGACCAGAGGTTGGTTTTATACCTTGCATGCTATCGGTGTAATGGTTTTCGATAGTGTTGCGTTTAAAAATGTTGTGTCAAATGGGTTAGTGCTGGACAAAAATGGTCAGAAAATGTCGAAGCGTCTGGGAAATGGTATTGACCCTTTTTCAACCATTGAAAAATTTGGAGCAGATGCCACCCGCTGGTATATGATTTCGAATGCTCAGCCCTGGGATAATCTGAAATTTGACCTGGCCGGCATTGAGGAAGTGTCAAGGAAATTCTTTGGAACGCTCTATAATACCTATTCTTTCTTTGCCTTATATGCAAATATTGACCAGTTCAAATGGTCTTCAAAAGAGGTTCCTTTAGCTAAAAGACCTGAAATAGACCGGTGGATTCTATCGGCATTAAATAGTCTTATTGATCAGGTAGGCCAGGATTTTTCTACTTATGAACCAACGAATGCAACCAGGAAAATAATGGTTTTTGTAGATGAAAATCTTTCTAACTGGTATGTAAGGCTAAGTCGTCGACGGTTCTGGAAAGGGGAGATTTCTGATGATAAACTCGCCGCTTACCAAACTTTATATACTTGTCTGGATGTTATTTCCCGGCTGATGGCATCGGTTGCGCCTTTTTTTGCCGATTGGTTGTACAGGAATCTCCAGGGGGGAGCCTTAGATAAAGGTCCTGAATCAGTGCATCTGGCCCTGATTCAGGAAGCTAATAATGAAACAATTGACAAAGCGCTGGAGGAAAGAATGGCCTATGCTCAAAGAATTTCTTCTCTTGTTCTTAGCTTAAGGAAAAAGGAAAAAATAAAGGTGCGTCAACCTTTACAGAAAATGCTTATCCCCATTCTAAATGAAGATTTTGAAAGGCAGGTTGAAGAGGTAAAAGACCTGATTCTGGCAGAGGTTAATGTCAAGGAAATAGAATATGTCTCTGGCGCTGGAAATATTATCCAGAAAAAAGTGAAACCCGATTTTAAATCGTTAGGAAAAAAATTAGGGAAAAATATGAAAGCTGTTGCAGATGTTTTGGCGACACTTTCACAGGATGACATTCAACGAATAGAAAAATCTGGCTTTTTTGAAACGTCCATCTCTTCGGAAATAATTCAATTGACCAGAGAGGAACTGGAAATTGTTCCTGTTGATATACCCGGATGGCTTGTTGCAACTGATGCAGGTCTGACCGTAGCACTGGATATTCAGTTAACACCTGGATTGCTCGCAGAGGGAATGGCAAGGGAACTCGTGAATCGTATTCAAAACATACGGAAGTCCAGTGATTTTAATGTTACAGATAAGATTAATATTCAACTGGAGGATGCAGCCATAGTCCGAGAAGCTACGGCTCAGTTTGCAGGTTATATTTGCAGTGAAACGCTCGCGGAAAAACTGGATCTGGTTTCAAAAGGGGAGGGTGGTGAAATCCTGGATCTTCCTGAGGGTGAAATCTGGATTAAAGTAACCCTGAGTTAAGCCTAACACGCTAATCCTCAAAATGCTGCTTTATGGCATCGGGTTATTTTGACATGGGTAACATAAAAAAAGAGGTTGCCTTTATAGACAACCTCCTTTTTTATAATATGGATATGCTACTATAAAGTGAATCTAACTCTGGCAAAAAAGTATGCCCCATTAAATCCAAATTGTTGTACCCTTCTTGAATATACAAATCTACCTAAACTGAAGTTATTGGCATGCGCATGAATATCCTGATATACATCAAAAATATTGTTACCGCCTAAAGTAAAGGTCATACCTTTGCTGAAATCATAAGAAATGGTCGCATCGGTAACAACTTTTGGACTAAAAACCTGATCTGTAGTTTGCTTTTGATTTGTTAAAGCATTCACTGGCCAGGTATCTGGTTTGTCAGGATTAATCGCCGGATCAAGATAAGTTACCTTTCCGAAACGAACAACTCTCACCATGGAGCTGAATTTACCATTTCTGTAGTTTAACATGGCGCTTAACTTGCTTTGAGGATTCGCTACTTCGACACGACTTTGATCTTCCCGGTTAAAATAAGAACCTAACTGTCCGGTTCTGACCAAAATATCAGAAGCTTTGATAATTGGTTTTCCCGCTGCATCCTTAATCACTTCATTCTGAATGAAGGTTCCGGCCAGCGTGAACCGGATATCACTTTTAGTATTGATTCTTTTTGTATAATTTAAAACAGATTCGATACCTCTGGCTCTGGTGTCAATGGCATTGGTAAAAAAATTGGCAGCACCTGCGTTTGCAGCATCCAGTTTAGCTTTCAAAGTGGCATCGCCACCTGCAGTGAAATTATTGGTTAAAACAATACGATCATTGATACTTATCTGATAAGCATCAACGGTAAGTTCAAGATTTTCAGCAAGTCTTGCTGTTGCTCCTACTGTATAACTTACTGAAGTTTCTTGCTTTAAAGTAGGAATACCTAATATTTTGGCAGGTTCGCTGTCATTGGTGAAAGTACCACTTTCAACAGGTACCAATCCTGCCGGTGACGATACGAACAAGGTATTTGTTTTGGCATAATATTTTTGTTGCTGGGAAGGGGCACGGAATCCGGTACTTGTGCTGGCACGCAATGAGATCTTGTCTGTTAATTTTAATCTTGAAGCTAACTTATAATTGAAAGTACTACCAAAATCGGAATAATTT
>Ga0172373_10001194_pt1 | contig 42258 bp, 45 predicted proteins | sample Lak10m_2_FD_114546 | JGI IMG/M metagenome (GOLD analysis project Ga0172373, IMG submission 114546) | Freshwater microbial communities from Kabuno Bay, South-Kivu, Congo - kab_092012_10m | ecosystem: Environmental > Aquatic > Freshwater > Lake | place: Democratic Republic of the Congo... | reverse complement strand
CGCCAGCTCTATGAAAAGCGCGGCCGCCCGGATGCTGGCGCTCGCTCACGCGGTAATCTCGCTAACCCCAAAGTGGCAACATTTTGCGCTGCCCTTTGGCTCACTTTTACTCTGCCGTTGACATGTTTTCTTGAACGTAATGAGGCTGACGAAGTTTTTCGATCCGAACACCTCGGCTAGCAGTTCGGTTACGTGGTGCAGGTTCTCATCCGAAATCTGCACGAAGACCGACCCGCTCTCGTGCAGCAGCTCCTTGGCCAGCCACAGCCGGTCGCGCAGATAGGTCAGGTAAGAATGGATGCCCAGTTCCCAGGTGTCCCGGAACGCCTTGATCATCTCGGGTTCCTGGGTCAGGTCGTCATCCGCGCCATCCTTCACGTCGCGCTTGTTCGTGAAGGGCTGAAAGTTCGACCCGTATTTGATGCCATAGGGCGGGTCGATGTAGATCGTCTGCACCAGGCCCGCCATAGCCTCTTTCTGCAGCAGCGAGTTCATCACCAGCAGGCTGTCGCCCGCGATCAGCCGGTTCGACCAGCCCTTTTCATGTTGGTAGAAATCCAGCGCCTGCCGCAGCGGTAGGTTTTCGAACGGGGCGGCGAACAGATCGGCCTGACGCCAGACCTCGGCCGCCTTCGCCTCGCCTTTCAGGCGCTTCCTCGCATTGGCCAGGATCGTTGCCGGGTCCACCCGTTCGTGGACATGCAGGGATACGGTATCGACCTGAAAGCTCGTCCGCTCCGCCTTGCCCGCCCAGTTGAGGTAAGGCGCCTGCAACGCCCGCAGTTCCGCCAGGGCGTCCTTCATGGTGGCCGGATCGTCCGAGGCGAGTGCATCGTCGATCAGCTTTTCCACCCGGGCGCGCTGGCTGTCGAACATCAGACCTGGGTCAAGGTGCGGGTCATAGGCCCAGACGGTTTTCGGCTGGTCGGGGTCGTTATCGGGGTGGACCATCCCGACCTCGGGGTTGTTCACCCGGGTATCGGTGTGGCGATAGCTGATGACCTGCGCCGGTTCCCCCGACTTTCGTGGTGCAGCCTTGGTCTTGGCCGCCGCGCGTTTGGCCTTGGGGGCGGGTTCCTCGGTCGGGGTCAGTTCGAAATCGTCGTCCTGATCCTCGTCCTCGTCATCTTCGGTGATCAGGTAAACCGACCCGCCGCGCCCTTTGCCCTTGCCGAGGATGCCCTCATCCACCAGCGCGTCCTTGGCTGCGGCATAGTCCTCGTCCGACAGGTTCGGAACAATCTCCCGCAGCCGCGCGATCAGGGCGCCATTGCCAATGGCAGAGCCGTCTTCCGGAATATGGGCAAGGACAAGATCACGCAGGGAATCGGACATAGGGAACCTTCGGGGTCATCGGCTGTTGCAGCCAAGCTAAGGACTTTTCAGGCGAAATGCAGCCCAAAGTTGATGAATGCGGATGGGGGGTGACCGTTTCTGACGGGGTCATGTGACGTGCCACACTTCTCCACTGTCCAGTCGCTTGACGAAATCCACCGCCGCGCCATCCCAGTGATAGGCGAAATGCGCGCCTTGGGTGGGGATGGGGATCACGTCGGGCCAGAAGATGGCTATGCAATGGCCATCTGGATACCGGATGCTGGGCCAGGTGGTGCCGTTCGATCCGGCCGCGCGTCGCTCGGCTCCGAAGACTTGGGAGGCGCGGTAGTCGTCTGGGTCCAGCAGGTCGGCGCGGCCGGTAGCGTCGTCCAAATCGGCGTCGATGGAACCGATCAGTTCGCGGAACTGCGACGTCCAGCCGGGGGCCTCGTTCGTGGCGCGCATGAAGCGGGCGTGGTGGTGGATGGTTTCGGCGATGGCCACTTCGGTGCGGTCGCCCGCATAGTAGAGGCCGAAGCTGCCGTCCGAGAACCGCCCCGGCCGCAGGGGAGAGCAGTGGACGAAGGGCGCCATCACCCAGCTGGCACCCGGCCCGGTCACGCGGCGCGCGACCGGCACCTTGGAGAGATCACCGATGCTGTCGCGGATGCGCGGGTTGAACTTGGCTTCGGCCGAGGCCAGCGCCTCCCAATCGGCGGGGTCGGCGATGTCTTCGAACAGGTCGATTGGCGGATGGATCGAGCGGATGATGCGGACAGTGCGGGGCCATGTCACGCGGCGGACAGGCACATTCACCAGGCACCCCGTTCTGCATCCAGATAGGCCCGCAGGTCGATCAGGTCGGTGATCTCGCCGCGCATCATGATGTCCAGCGCGCTGCGCCCACCGAAGGCCGTGCTGGGCTTGCGGATCCACGCATAGCCGCGGGCAGGTTCGGTGAAGAGGTAACGCAGCGCCTTGTGGATGCCCATCAGGATCGCCATGCGCGCGCGCAGATCACGGTCGATGCGCCCGATGTCGCCGGTCTTCCAGCGCGCCCATGTGCGCTGGGCCATGTCGCCCAAGAGTACGCGCGCCTCGCCATCCGTCAGGCCCCACGCGCGGAACAGATTGACGGTGGTGCGCGCCAGCGCCGCCGCTTCCTCGTCGGTGATGACAGGAAGGTCGGGTCGGGCGATGATCGGCTGGACCGTGGCGAACTGCATGGTCGCTCTCCTTTGGCATCAAGATAGTCACTTTGTGCCAAAAGGCAATAGCCATCCCTTACCCAGATGAACGCACCCTCCGCCGTGGCCGTGCCTTCAGCATTGCCGTCTTCACCTCGACCTCCCGCAGCATCTCGCCCGCGATCAGTCCCTCGCGGACCCAACCCAGCGACTGCCATGAGTCGTCATAGCCGCGCCGTGCTGCCTCGATCTGATGGGGTTGAGGGGAGAAGGTGACGGCGCAGGCGAGGATGTTTACGGTTTTCCATGTGGGACGGGCGACCGGCTGCACCGACTGATTGAACAAATCCTTCGACTTGTGCAACCTACCCGTCCACCCATGCAAAGTTTGAACGACCATTGAAATGCGATTTGCTGTTAACGATCAAACCCGAATTGAGGCCACGCCCCAAGCGCGGGGTACATGCCCCGGGTGTGGCGCCGAGCTCGTTGCCAAATGTGGCAACGTCAAAGTCTGGCACTGGGCACATAAGGGTCAACGGCATTGTGACCCCTGGTGGGAAAACGAAACCGAATGGCACCGTGCATGGAAGAACAACTTTCCCTCCGACTGGCAAGAAATCCCAGCCCGCGACCTAAAGGGGGAGTTGCACATCGCAGATATCAAAACGCCGCACGGACTGGTGGTTGAATTCCAGCATTCCCACCTAAAGTCAGATGAGGCACTGCAGCGCACTGCGTTTCACCAAAACATCATCTGGGTCGTGGACGCTATGCGCCGCAAGACCGACGCCACCCAGTTTATGCGGGCAAAGTACGAGGGAATGCGGCACGATACGACGGACGGTGTCGTTGATCAGCTCTGGCTTTACTCGGCCCGTCTGCTGCAGGAGTGGACAAAAGTCGGGGTCATCACCGCCTTTGACTTCGGCGGGGAGGCGGTGTGGTTACTTCGACGCGTGCAATCGGATTGGATCTACGGGTTCGATTATCCAAAAACCAAGCTGATCGAGCATGTTTCCGAGGGTAGCCCATTCCCGGACGTGCTGTTCGGAAAGCCTAGGCGCTAACGGGCCCTCCAAGGCTGCGCCTTCGGCATCGCCGCCGTGACCTCGACCGCCCGCAGCATCCCACCCGCGATGAGCCCCTCGCGAACCCAGCCCAGCGCATGCCACCAGTTGTCATAGCTGCGCCGGGCGGCCTCGATCTGCTGAGGGTGGGGAGAGAAGGTGACCGGGCAGGCAAGGACGTCGATGGTCTTCCATGATCCGCGCGCGCTTGTGCCACGCACCCTGACACGCTCGGTGCCCACGACTATGGTGCCTGCATGCGTGCCGTACCGGTTCTTCTTGACGATCGTCGGAACGCAGCGCGGGACTGCGCCAGGCATCCAGTCTGGCGTGAGCCCTGCTCGGGCTAGCTCGGCCACCCGTATCGCCATGCGCCTGCCGCCGAGGGTGTCGGGGATCCCGGCGACGGTGGCGGCAATGAGCTCTGCGTCCTCGTGGGTGTAGCCGCCGATCTTGTGCTGGCCGCCGTCGATCTTGCAGCCCAGCGCGGCACGCTGGAGCAGGACGTATTCCAGCCCGAAGCCGAAGCCATGACCCCGCTCGGGGTCGGGTGGCTCGGGCAGCTCTAGCTGGGCCTTTTCGACCCGGAAGGCCCATTCCAACGCCGCCTGCACGCCGAGCCTGCGTTTCACCCGAGTGCCGCCCGTGCGACCAGGCAGTTTCCGATCGTGTTTCATCGCACACCCCGCTCGCGCAGACGCTCAGGCGTCACCAGCCCTCGCGCCAGCATGGCGTCGCGCATCGTGTTGCTGATCGCGCTGACCGGCAGGTAGCGGTCGGAGTTGACCAGACCCGCGTAGAAGGCAGGCAGGTCGGTGATGGGTTGCGCAGCCGGGGCAGGGGCCACTTTCGGCGTCCGGCGCTTCCGGCCTGCATCCTCGACCTTGCGCTGGGCGGCCCGTTGCATCGCTCGGTCCAGCGCCTTCGGCCCATCAGGCGGTTCTGGATGCTCGTGGCGCGAGGCTTCGGCCGTGGCGATGATCTCTGCCTCGCTCATCCCGAGCTCGTCGCGCCAGCGCTGGACATGCAGCCGGGGTGGCCTTCCTTGCCACCAGCCGGGCAGGGCGGTGGGGTCGAGGCCCAGCGCGTCGAGCAGGTCCCCGAAAACCTCATCGGAAACCGCCGCGCGCGCCTGCGCGCCCTCCTCCTCCTTTACAGGTTTACTTAAAGGTTCTCTTACAAGGTTAGTCTCCGGATTCCGGAGATGGCTTTCGGCAAAATCCGGAGATGGCTTTGCCGAAAATCCGGAGATGGCTCCATGTCCGGATTCCGGAGTTGGGTGTGCGGCTTGTTCTTCCTTCGTTCCGCTTGAGCCGTCTCCGGTATCTGGAGTTGGTTCTTGATCGAAGCCGTCCTCGAACCCCAGGATGTAGCGCGTCGCCTGACGCCGGTGGGTGCGCGGATCATGGCTGCGGATGCGGCGGATGAGACCCGCCCGTTCCAGCAGGGCGAGATGGTCGTTCAGTGCCGAGATCGACATCTCAGCGTCTTCTGCGAGCCGTGCCTGCGTCGGGAAGCAGCCGAAGTCCGGATTGTGCCGGTCACAAAGGAACCAGAGCACGAGCTTGGTGGCGGGCTTCAAACCGCGTTGCTGGATGGCCCAGATGGTCGCTCGGTGGCTCATGGCGTGGACCTCCGTGCGGGAGGAGCGATACGCGTCGTGAAGCCGTGATCGGCGAGCGCGCCGAGCGCGTCGTCGAGGCTGCGCACCAGCGCCCAGCCGAACCGTTGCGCAAGAACGGCATCGCGAAACGCCTGCTGCTCTGGTCGCAGTCGCCCCTTCGGTGCCTTCAGCTCCAGAAACAGCACGCGCCCCTCGCACAGGACGATCAGGTCGGCAAAACCGGCGTGTACACCCATGCCGACAAGGATTGCCTGGCGCTTGGCCCCGCGGGGCCCGGCCTCGGTCACCTCGTTGGCTGAGTGGTGAAGGATGGCTGTGCGGGGCAGGGCAATGCGCAGCGCCTGAACGACCGCGCGCTGCAGATCGGCCTCTGGGGTGCCACGGCGTATCATCGAGCACCCCTCCCTTGATCCTCGCGCTGGGCCCGGCTGACTGGCCGTCGTGCGTCGACAACGACCAGCAAGCGCTGCGCCTCCGTCCGCTCTGCCGACGTCTCGCCATGTTGGGCGAGCACATTACAGGCGAGCCGGATCATGAGATCGCTGTGATGCGCCACGTCCGCGAGGACAGCGCGCGCCTCGGCCACGCGGTCGGCAGGCCAGGCGAACTTGCTGTTCTGGAAGGTCATGACCGCCCCCGCGTCTTGCGCACCGGATGGGCCTGTTCCTGCGACCGGATCCATTCCTGGATGGCGGCACGGCGATAGAAGGTCTTTCGGCCTATGCGTGTGCAGGGAGGCCCCTGACGACGGGCTTCCCACCGGTGCAGTGTGTCCGCAGTCAGGCCCAGCGCGCGGGCGAGCTGCTCGCGGCTGATCCAGTCGGCCAGCAGGTCGGGGATGTCTTCGTCGAGATCGTTCTGAATGTCCTTCATAGGCTGCTCCGTTAGCCTTGCGCCCCCTCCGGCGGGGGCCGGGTCAGCGAAGCAGAGCGCGAGGACCGGAAGACAGGCGGAAGGTGGAATTGCAGGCCGCCGCCTCATTCCACCCCTTGTTCCATTGGAGTCTTGCGACCTCGATCGGCCGAGACCATCGCACGCAGCCGCCTCCCCGGCGATTGTCCGAGCCTGTTCCCATCGGTGAAATGAGCGCGTGCATCGCCGCGCCCTCCGGGCAAGGCCGATTGAGGGGCGTTCAGGCGGATTCGACGGCTTTGGGGTGAGCGGAAAGACCGGAATTGGTCGTTCCGGTCGGGTTCCGAAGAGGCTCGGCGATATCCACAGGTTCTTTCTTTGTTCGGTCTCAACATCACAGGTTTGTGGTTGCCTGCTTGCCGGTCGGCTGCGTAGATTCTCGGTTGAGCAGTCCATAAGAATCGAAAAAACGAACGCAGTCGGATGCCTGTGCCGGGAACGGTATGGCTCCGGCCCACAGGCGATTTTCCTCGAAGACATGCTCTCCGCCCCGTGGGCCCGCGTGCTCGGCACGACGGGTCATCTGTAACCCGCGCGCTGACGGCTTTGGCCGATCGATGCCGCATGTCTGAAAGGAGTTCTCCGATGCCCCTGCCGCCTGTTGCCTTCCACTCCATCTATGAACTAGCTTTTCGCTGGAACCGTCATCCGGCCGATGTCGCGGGATGGGCAGCCGCAGGACATCTGCAGGTCGTGATGGGCATTCCGCCGGTCCAGTGCGGCGCGGAACCGGTTGCCGGTCTGGTGAGGGTGCCGATGGCGGATCTTATGGGGCTGTTCCGCAGGATCGGCCCAAGCGACGAGCACGTTCGTCTCAAGCGGGTCATGCCGCTTGGCACATCAACCTGGCTCACGATCTCCGATCCGGTAGAGGGAATTCCGGTGCGGTCCTTCGATCTGCTGGTTGATGCTGGCAATCTGAACCAGTTCGAGGATGAGCGAGACCTCCTGCCTCGCGTGGTTTCCACGACTGGTGCCACACCGCGCTACGATTGGGACGCGATGTATGCGTGGCTGTTCTGGTATGCGCATGAAAAGGGCTTGCCGGAAACCAAGACCGGACTGGTCGCGCTGGTGCAGGAGTGGTTTGTCCAGAACTCGAAGTCAGGCGAGGTGCCCGATGAGAGTACCATCCGCAAGCGGCTGAGCGCGCTTTGGCGTAAGCTGCGGGGCAAGTAGCCGACGTGTCGGTCAAGCCGATTTCGGCAAGTCAGCGACATCCTGCGTCGCGTCAGGCACAAGGCGCGGTCGCGGGCGCAGGAGGCTCGCGACCGTGTCGACGCCTGCACGCAGGGGGGAATCCATCAGGTGCGCATAGCGCTGGGTGGTCTGCATCTGGCTGTGGCCCAAGAGCTTGCCGATCATTTCCAGCGATGCGCCGCCGCTCACCAAGAGCGAAGCGAAGGTGTGGCGCAGGTCGTGGATGCGGACGTCAGCAAGCCCCGCATCCTTTTGTACCTTGACCCAGAAGCGGCGGATTTCCCGCACTGGCTGGCCGACGGTGTCGCCGGGGAAGAGCCATGGGTTGCCGCTCGGCACCACCTGCTGGCGCAGCCGCACGATCGCCGCCACGTCTTGCGAGATCGGCACGCGGTGGATCTTGCGCTGCTTGGTGGTCGAGGCGGGTTTCGACCAGATGGCATAGTCGAGATTGAACTGCTCGAACCGCGCGGTGCGCACCTCGCCCACCCGGGCGCCGGTCAGCATGCACATGCGAATGATCGCAGCGGCGCGCTGATCCTCGGCGGCATCCAGCACGGCCGCCAGTCGGGTCAGTTCCTCTGGCGACAGGAAGCGTTCGCGGGCCTGTTCGATGCGCCGATGGAAGCCCTGCGCGGGGTTGTCCGTCCGCCAATCCCATCCCACCGCCAGCGTGAACATTTTGCGCAGCACCTCGCCCATCCGGTTGGCGCGGATCGGGGTGGGCTTGTGGCCCTGCAGCTTGCGGGCCCGGTTGTTGGGCTTCACCTTGCTGGGGCGGGGACGCCCCTCGGCCACGAAATCAAGAAACTTCGCGACGTCGGACTTAGTGACTTCGGTCACCAGCTTGTTGCCCCAGGCCGGCTCCAGCATCTGTTTCAGCATGGAGGTCTGATCGGCGGCGTTATTCTTTGCCAGCTTCGGCAGATGCTCGGCGATGTAGCGGTTGATCATGTCCGTGATGCGCGGGGCCCCGCGCCACTCGTCCCGTTCCGCCAGGGGATCCTGTCCCTCGTCGATGGCGCGGCGCAGTTCTTTGGCCCGTTCGCGCGCTGCCGTGACGCTCCATTCCGGCCAGCGCCCGATGGTCATCCGCCGCTGCCGCCCGGCGTGCCGGTAGTCAATGGTGAAGGTCCTCGCGCCCGAGGCCTGCACACGGGCGGCAAAGCCGATCACCTCCGTGTCGAAAATCTGATAGCTGGCACCGGGCTTCGGCTCCGCCTCGCGCAGGGTTTTCTCATTCAGTTTCAGTCGTTTAACCATGCATCCCGCCTCCTTGCACGACGACACAGGCGTAGACCCGCGCCACTATCAAGTCGGACCACGGGGCAGGGACCGGAATACAGGCGGAAGGTGGAATGGGAGGTCGAGGGGCAATTCCGGACAAGAAGAGCAAGGAGTTGGGCGAATTGGCCCAGCGCGCGGGGAGGGGGAGACACGCCTACATGCCCCCATCTGCGCCGATGGTTTGATCGGGGTCCGCACATCAGGTAATCTTGCCTCCACGCCGCAAACACGAAACCGCCATGCCCAGCGCCAAACCAGCCAGAAACCTGACGCCCGTGCTGTGCCAGCGCCTGCACGCCGAGATGCTGAAGGCCTGTGAGGCCGTCGCCGCGGGCCATGGCCTTGTGATCGAGCCGCGCGACATCACGGGCGTCGACCTGCGCTGGATGTTTGATGCTTCGCTCGGTGTCTCGACCTGTCTGGCGTCAGTGATGCCCAGGAACAAGCGCAAACACGTCATGGTTGTTCGGTGAATAAAAACTAGTAATGGCCGAATAAAATCGCGCAAATCCTGCGGGTTCCAAACGGTTAACTTCATGTTTTTAGGTCTATATTTCTAACTGCCACTGCTGCCATTACTAATATTTCTTTCCTTGGGCAGGCTCCCGCCACAGCCTATCCTGATGGGGATCAGTGCAGGCATGTCTTCGGGCTCGATTGGCGTTTCCGGATGCCTCTTGCCCAGCCGTGCGCGGTCTTCAACCGGAAAAGGAAAGTTGGAATGAAAAGACAAATCAACAACGTGGGTCCAAAAGCATTGGGCCTCGGCACGGTTTCTGTGCTCGCGCTGGTGGCAAGCATCGCTTGGGCCGCCGAGGGTGCGGGCATTCTCGATGTGACCTTCGGCGCCGGTGAAGATGATGGCACCCCGGCGGGCGTTGTGTCGACCTCGCTCGGCAACGGCGATGATGTTGCCGAAGATCTGGTCGTCAGCGCTGATGGCACGGTTTCGGTTCTTGGGAACCGTTTCAACGGCGAAAGCAATGACATCGTCGTTGTGCGCTACACGGCAGATGGCTCGTTCGATGCTGGCTTCGGCATTGGCGAAGATGACGGCACCCCCGATGGGGTGGTGAACATTTCCTTGGGCGAGGGAAATGACTTCGGAACGGCAATTGCAACGCAGGCGGATGGCAAGGTCGTGGTTGCCGGGTACTATGAGGAAGGCGCCTCCACGAACATGGTGGTTATACGTCTGAACGCCGATGGCACTTTGGATCAGAGCTTTGGCACCGCGGACGACGGTACGGAAAACGGCATCGTCAACATCTCGCTTGGCGATGGCAATGACGTGGCCCGCGATGTTGCGGTCCAGGCGGATGGCAAGATCGTTCTGGTGGGTGACAGCGTGGTCGCGGATGGCTCCACCAACATAATCGTTGCCCGATTGAATCCTGACGGCAGCGTTGATGAGAGCTTTGGCCAGTCGGAAGACGGAACCCCGAATGGCTTTGTGGCCACCTCGCTGGGCGATGGCAACGACACCGCGAACGCCTTCGTTCTCGATGCTGATGGCAAGATCGTCGTGGCCGGTTCGCGCGTAGCAGAAGATGGGTCCTCGAATATCCTCGTCGCACGCTACGATGCCGCCGGTCTTCCTGACGTAACCTTCGGGGCGGCGGGAGATGATGGCACTCCGGAAGGCTTTGTGAATATCTCGCTGGGTGATGCCAACGATGCTTCGCGTGACGTCGCACTGCAGGCAGATGGCAAGATCGTCGTTGCAGGTGACAGCGTTTCGGCCGATGGGTCCAGCAACTTCATTGTAGCCCGCCTGAATGCCGACGGTACGCCGGATGAGTCCTTCGGTGTGTCTGAAGACGGAACTCCGAATGGCTTCGTGTCGACATCGCTTGGCGATGGGAACGACTTTGCAACCGGTGTGGCCGTTCAAGACAACGGGCTTATCGTCGTTGCAGGCTACCACCAGGAAGGTGACAGCACCAATATTGCTGTCGCCCGCTACGATGCATCCGGCGCGCTCGACCAGTCCTTCGGTCTGGCGGATGACGGCACCGAAAATGGAATCGTGAACATCTCCCTCGGAGACGGCGATGACATGGCGAATGGCGTCGCAGTCCAAGGTGACAAACTGATTGTTGTTGCGGGCACCACCACGGCCACCGACGGCAGCAAGAACATTGCTGTTCTGCGTCTGACGGCTCAATGATCAAAGATCGGAAGGGGAGCGTTGCGCTCCCCTTCTCAACCATAGGTAGCCAAGCATGGCCTTCTACGCGACCAATGTGAGTGACGTCGGAGAATGGCGGAGATTGAACGGTCTCAGCCGCCACCAGCTTGGCACTATGCTCGCTGTCTCCGCCGCGACGGTTGGGCGCTGGGAAACCGGGCTGACCCGCCCCAAGAAAGCATTGGCTTATCGGCTGCTCGAGATAATGCGCTTTGATGCTGCAGAGCATTTGGCTCTGACGAAACATATGATCCGACAAAGCAGATCCTTCTCGGCGCTGTTTGATTTTTCTGATGTCCGTCTTCTCTGTGCCTCCCAAGGTCTAAGAGAGGTCTGGCCCAACTTCTGCTCGATGACTGATCTGCCCTTTCTCGAACACCTGACAGATGACGCGAAGCGACTGATGGACGATCCGGATTTCCTGCGCAAAGTGCGCCAGGGCGAGATCCTTCGCATTTCCGGGATCGCAGACCGCCATGTTTCGGTCGAAACTGACCCACCCTTCCGTCATAGATGGTTGGCGCTGTTTCGCGCCTATGGGCCGCAGATCGTGGCCGAACTCAGTTATGAACCCTGCAGCGTCTCAGAAGAACGAGGGCTACGCGAAGTGATCCGGTTTGGAGCGGATAGCCCTGAACCAGTGGGACACGTTCTTTAAGCAATACCTATCTTTGGGATCATTGAAACACTTATGATCGCAAGACGCAGTCTAGTGCAACGTGTTACGAGCAAGTGGTAACCTGAGCGCGACACGATGTTTAACGAAACCGACATGTGCCGACTTCTTCCGCAATGGCGCAAAGCGTCTTGCATGAAGCAAAAGACGCTCGCGGATATGTTGGGCGTGTCCCAAGCGACGGTTTCAAACTGGGAGAACGGCAAGGACGTTCCCGGCAAACGTCTGATGCTGCGCCTCGCGGATGCAATGTCCTCATCATCCTCTCAGCGCTTCGAGGCTGATCGTATCGCCATTGCCAGTGCCCAGAGCCCGCGAGCTGCGTTTGATCTGGATGGCGTCCGCCTTGTGGTTGCTTCCCGGGGAATGCATGCAGCTTGGCCCTCCTTCTCGAAGCTGACGAATATTCGATTGATCGAAAATCTTGTCGATGAAGCGAGCCTGTTTCTGCACGACAACGACTTTGTGAAATCAGCACGTCGGGGCGAGGTCGCCATCGTGACAGCAATCAGCAAGCGGCATGTGGAAATCGACGTGGACAGCGCGTTCTTGCATCGCTGGTCAGCCGTATTCCGCAGCTATGGCCCGGGCATGCATGTGGACATGACCTACGATGTCTGTCCCCCGTCGGACAAGCGAGGCGTGGAAAGCGTCGTCTTTTATGACGACCTGGTTAGCGCTTGAGGCGAGCAGCCTGCGAAAGCTTGTCGCGTGTTGAACGATGCAAGTGACGGTCGTGATGGCTTTTCGTGTTTGACGCGAATGTGTTGTCAACGTCTGGCCAACCCGCGAATGCGTTTCTGAACGCACGTTGATCCGCCCAAATCCGGCGAGGGACTTCGAGAGTCCGCAAAAGCGTCCGCTGTTTCAAAGGCTTGTCCACTAAGCTATTGAAATCGAAGGAGCCATAAAAATCAAAGGTTTCGGCTCATAACCTGAAGGCCGCAGGTTCAAATCCTGCCCCCGCAACCAAAAAATGCAAAACTATCAAAGACATGCATAGCACCCCTCGGGGCGCTTTTTGCTTTCGCGCGTTTACATCAACGCCACATCAACACCCCACCAGAAAAATCGCATTCGCCCGCAGCCGTCCGCACTGGCGTGCATCGGCCCGCATTCGCGGGCATTCAACCGCACAAGAATAGCCGTTGCGGCCCTCCGGGGCGCTTACCTTATTCGATAAGGGTGGGGCTCTGTGCTGCCCTACAGTGTCGATCTTACCGTTAAAGATAAGATGCCTTGAGCAAAGCCCATCTTGCTGCTATGTTTACCGAAAAGGGTAAGGTGGCGACAGATGATCGATGATGCTGAGAAGAAGCTGCTGGCGGAAGTCGGCCACCGGATCCGCGAGACCAGGGCTGCACAGGGTTTGAGCCTGGAGCAGCTAGCCCGGCTGACCGGTATCAGCGGGCCTGCGCTCTCTTTGATCGAAACTGGCAAACGCGATCCGCGGCTGACGACGCTGAAGCGGATCGCTGATGCATTGCGCGTGGCTCCCGCGACATTGATCGCGGATGGGCCTGGCACCGCCGAGCCCAGCCCTACTGCGCCATCCGGGGGCTATGACCTCGGAGAGTATCAGTGAGCGCCTCTGTCCCCATCTGGTTTGATGACCTGGCAGTAGGGCAGGTCGATGTTGCGGCTGATGGATCTCTCTCTTTGCGATATGCAGATCGCTGGCTGCAGACCACCGGGGCGTTCCCTCTGTCTGTCACCATGCCACTCCGTGCCGACCCTTACCCATCTGATGTCATCTCCCCTTGGCTGGCAAACCTCTTGCCGGAGGAAGAGCAGCTTCAGATGCTGACCAGATCCCTCGGCCTTGATCAGGCCGACGTTCTGGCGGTGCTGGCGGAGATCGGGGGGGACACGGCTGGCGCCCTGTCCTTCGGCGCGGCGACGGATCGGGCGCTCTGGGCCTATAGACCGCTCACCAGCTTCTACAACACACCCGATCCCCGTCTGGCGCTCGAGCGGCACTTCGAGGATCTCGGTCGCAGGCCGTTTCTGGCGGGTGAGGAGGGCGTGCGTCAGTCCTTGGCGGGTGGCCAGAAGAAGTCTGCTCTCGCTGTGCTTGCCCCGGACGGCGCGCCTGTCCTGCGCCTCCCGCGGGAGGGCGACGTGCTCGCCATCCCGCTCAACGGGGCACCGTCCACCTTGATCGTGAAGCCTGACAATCCCAACCTTTCCGGCATCACCGAAAACGAAGTCTGGTGCCTGCGCATGGCACAGGCCATCGGCATCGATGCTGCACAGGCGACCATCCTCCAGTCATCAAAGCGGACCGCCATCGGTGTTTTGCGCTATGATCGGCGGATCGGGCGCAGTGGTCAGCTCTTGCGCCTTCATCAGGAGGATTTTGCGCAGGCCAATGGTCTGCCACCGGGGCGGAAGTATGAGCGCGGCACCCTGCCCGGGCTGGACCTGAAAACCTTGCTGGAAACTGGTCGCCACGTCAGCGCGACCGATGCGCTAGCGCTGCTCGATCAGGTCATATTCAACATCCTCGTCGCCAACACCGACGCGCATGCGAAGAACTATTCCCTGATCCTGCCCGTAGGGGCCGCGCCGCGCCTGACGCCGCTCTATGACGTCTCGACGGTGCTGTCTTGGCCCCACGTTGTGAAGACCTACGCCCAGAACATCGACGGCAGGAAGCGCAATCCGGACATGGTTGCAGGACGACATTGGGAAGCAATCGCCCGTGAAATCGGCTACCGCCCCACCGATGTGAAAAACCGCGTGCAGCAGATCGTTGACGCGATGGTGGCGAACAGGGCGGAGGTCACGGCGGCAGTGACCGCGCTGCCTGGCGCCACAGAGGGATATGTTGTGCAGACAGCCGAAGCCGTCGAGGAAAACGCGCTGCGCATGGCGGGGAGGCTGTAGATGGCGAAGGCGACACATAAATGGGCCTTCAAGCCGGGCATGCGAGCGGGCGCCTATAGTTGGAAGTCATCTTCCAAAGCGATCGAGCGGTTGAAATCGGCAAGCTCAGAAATCCGGGCCGTTGCACGGGTCGACCCCTTGACGGCGGCCGAGGGTGTCATTGCACTCGCCCAGCGCATCTGGCCTGCCTTCGAGCACATCGACACCTCGTCTGGCGCGCTTGGCAATGCCGTGCGCCGGACGCTGGAGGAATTGCTGCCAGTCCTGATCGAGGCGCCAGCGGACGAGAAGACTCGCGCGAAATGGCTCGAGCACTTGCGCGAGGCGATCATGGACGACGGCGTAGATTATCTCGCGCCGATCGCGGACCGCTTTGGCCAGATCGCAGCTTACCCCTCTCTGATGAACCTGCATGCCGACAGGGACCTCGACATGATTGAGGCGGCTTGGTCCGACCACGTGCGCTTCATCCATGTGCCAACAGCGACGCTGACGCTCTCCTGCCTGCTGGAGGCTGGGCGGTATGACGAGTTGCTGGCGCTTCTTGAGCGGAAGAAGACCCGCCTCTGGTTTGATGAGAAGTTCGGCGCCGAGGCACTGCTGCGCCAGGAGCGTGAAGACGAAGCTCTTGCCCGTGCTGAGGCCCTGCTCCTAGATCAGCGTCGGCAATGGGGCCATGTCGAGATCGCTGCGTTTTGTGAACGCATCCTGGTCGGCCAGGGCCGCGAGGAAGAGGCCTATCGCCGCTTTGGCCTGCCTTCTGCCTCGGGCAATACATATCTCGCGATGTGGCGCGATCTGGTTAAGCGTTACCCGGACCTCGATGCGCGCCGGATCCTCGAGGATCTGATCGAGACGCAGGGTTCAAAGGGCAAGTGGTTTGCCGCCGCGAAGACAGCGCGGTTCCTCGACATCGCGCTCGAGTGCTCCGCGCATTATGACGCCGCCCCGGCAACTCTGATCCGCGCGGCACGCGACCTGAAACTCAAGGAACCGAGCTTCGCAATGCAGGTCGCTTTGCAGGCCATCCGTCACCTGGTCGAAGGCCGCGGGTATGAGCCGAGCCCGCTCGACATCGATGAAGCTGTCGAGCACCTGATGGTCGCGGCTGCGCGCCTTGACAAGGTGGATCAGGCGCGGAAGGCGCTTCAGCGCATTGCAGGGTCGGCGCTTTCTGCGGGCTTGATGGCCGACAGGTTGGCGCGGAATATCGCGGCCCTTGCGGCAGCGGATCGCGACGGCTGAAACAGCTAGGACGCCAGATTGCCGCCAAGCCACTCATCCAGCTTCGACCAGCGCCGACGCCCTGACACGTTCTTCACCGCGATCGCAAACGCCACATCAACACCCCACCAGAAAAATCGCATTCGACCGCAGTCGCTGGTGTTCGACGGCATTCCCGGGGTGAATGACAATGGCCATCCACAGCAACCTCCGGCGATTACCGTCATTTTCTGGCGATCCGCTGCACGCGCTTATCGCATGAGATGAACCCTGCCTCCGGCGCTCCTCGGAATGATCGCCCCCCTTCGGTCACCGTCCTTTGGCAGTCCAGCCTGGTTGCAGATGCGATAGCAACTGCGTGTATGGTTCTGGGCAGTCATGTCGCCGGCCGACTGGCCGAATCTCACTGCCTGATTTGCTCTTCCTTAGCCGCGTAGCGGTTTCTGCATCAGTCCGATCCTGAACAACAGAGGTTGCTAAGTTCGGCCAAAATGGCCAAAAGTGCAAATGGCAAGGGGCGGAGTACAATTTGCAGACCCTTAGTGCAAAAGATGCAAAGTACGGCTTCGGACGGCTGATCGATCTGGCTCGATCTGGGCCGGTCGCGGTTGCAAAACATGGGCGACCAGTCGTTGTGGTAATGGCGATCGAAGAGTACGATCGCTTGAAGGATATTGAAATGGGCCAACAAAAGAGCCCCGATAAAGCTGGCAGGGTAGACGAGTGATTGAGCAAGCAACTGGCACAAAGGCACTCGAGGGCCTGAGGGCAACAGAGGCCTGGCTAAATCACGCTTCCGACCGGGGCAGGGAAAGCCCGACCACTTCGACGGGCTGTTTGACGCAATGAGTGCTGCCATCCCTATGAGCAAGGCTGAGCGAGACCTTGAAGAGGATTTGGTCGCCAAGCTGCGCGACCTAAAATATGAGTATCGCCCGGATATTCGTGACCGAGCCTCCTTGGAAGCAAACTTCAGGAGAAAGTTCGAACAGCTGAATCGGGTCACGCTGACCGATGGCGAGTTCCAGCGGCTTCTTGACGAAATTGTCACATCGGACGTTTTCACAGCGGCCCGCACCCTACGCGAGCGGAACAACTTCACGCGCGATGATGGAACGCCGCTGAACTACATGCTCGTCAACATCAGGGATTGGTGCAAGAACTCGTTCGAGGTCGTCAACCAGCTCCGGATCAATACGGACAACAGCCACCACCGCTATGATGTTGTTCTCCTGATCAACGGTGTGCCGGTCGTTCAGATCGAACTGAAGACCCTCGGGATAAACCCGCGACGCGCCATGGAGCAGATCGTCGAGTACAAAAACGATCCCGGGAACGGCTATACCAAAACCATCCTGTGCTTCCTCCAGCTGTTCATCGTCAGCAATCGGGATCGCACGTTCTATTTCGCAAACAACAACGCGCGCCATTTTGCCTTCAACGCCGAAGAGCGCTTTCTGCCGGTCTACGAATTCGCGGACGTCGACAACAACAAGATCGTCCATCTTGACAGCTTCGCCGAAACCTTTCTGGTGAAATGCACCCTGGGTCAGACGATCAGCCGCTACATGGTTTTGGTCGCAAGCGAGCAGAAGCTTCTGATGATGCGGCCCTATCAGGTCTACGCTGTCAAGGCGATTGTAGATTCCATCGCCCAGGATTGTGGCAACGGCTACATCTGGCACACGACAGGCAGCGGCAAGACGCTCACCTCCTTCAAGGCGTCAACGCTCTTGAAGGACAATCCCGACATCGAGAAGTGCCTCTTCGTCGTGGACCGCAAGGATCTCGATCGCCAGACCCGCGAAGAGTTCAACAAGTTCCAGGAAGGCTGCGTCGAGGAGAACACCAACACCGCCTCCCTCGTTCGTCGCCTTCTGTCTGACGACTACGCCGATAAGGTCATCGTCTGCACGATCCAGAAGCTTGGCCTTGCGCTGGACGAGAACAGCAAGCGAAACAAGCAACAGAAGAGGGACGGCAAGAAGAGCTTCAAGGAGCAGCTGGAGCCTCTGCGCGACAAGCGCATCGCCTTCATCTTCGACGAATGCCACCGGTCGCAGTTCGGCGAGAACCACAAGGCGATCAAGGAGTTCTTTCCGCGCGCCCAGCTCTTCGGGTTCACTGGGACACCCATTTTCGATCAGAACGCCGCCCAGCAGAAGATCGAAGATACTCAAGCCAGCATGAAGACGACGGAAGACCTCTTCCAGCAGCGCCTTCACACCTACACAATCACTCATGCGATCGAGGACGGAAACGTCCTTCGGTTCCATGTCGACTATTTCAAGCCGCAGGGCAAAACCCTGCCGAAGCCCGGCGAACCTTTGGCCAAAAAGGCAGTGATCGAGGCGATCCTTGCCAAGCATGACCAGGCCACCGGGCAGCGCCGGTTTAACGCCCTGCTTGCCACATCATCGATCAATGACGCCATTGAGTACTACGACCTCTTCAAGACGATGCAGGCAGAGAAGCTGGCCGCTGATCCGGGCTTCCGGCCGCTGAACATTGCCTGCGTCTTTTCCCCGCCCGCCCAGCTTGCGGAAACGCCTGAGGCGAAGAAGGACATAGAACAGCTTTCAGAAGACCTTGAGAACGAGAGGGAAGACAACAAGGTCGATCCAGAAAGGAAGAAGGAGTCCCTTAAGGGCATCCTTGCCGATTACAACGCCCACTACGGCACCAACCATAAGATCGGCGAATTCGACCTCTACTATCAGGACGTACAGAAGCGGATCAAAGAGCAGCAATGGCCGGATGCCGACCTGAAGAAGGCTTACCCCAACCAGCCGCACCACAAGATCGACATCACGATTGTCGTCGACATGCTTCTGACCGGCTTCGACTCCAAGTTCCTGAACACCCTCTACGTCGACAAGAACCTCAAGCATCACGGTCTGATCCAAGCCTTCTCGCGCACCAACCGAGTGCTGAACGCCACCAAGCCATATGGCAACATTCTTGACTTCCGCCAGCAGCAGGGCGCGGTCGATGCCGCCATCGCGCTGTTCTCGGGCGAGGCCGCCGCCGAAAAGGCCCGCGAAATCTGGCTAGTCGACAAGGCCCCAGTTGTCATCCAGAAGCTGGAAACGGCGGTCCAGAAGCTCGACGCCTTCATGAAGTCGCAGGGCCTCGATTGCGCCCCGGAAGCTGTGCCGAACCTCAAGGGCGACGCAGCCCGTGCGGCGTTCATCGAACACTTCAAAGAGGTCCAGCGCCTCAAGACCCAGCTTGACCAGTACACCGACCTGACCCCGGAGAACGCCGCAGCGATCGAACAGGTCCTGCCGCGCGACAACCTGCTTGGCTTCCGCGGCGCCTATCTGGAAACCGCGCAGCGCCTTCGGGCACAGCAGGGCAAAGGTGCCGACAAGCCCAGCCAGGACGCCGACCAACTGGATTTCGAATTCGTCCTCTTCGCCTCGGCCGTCATCGACTATGACTACATCATGGGCCTGATTGCCCGCTATTCCGAGGCGACGCCCGGCAAGCAGAAGATGAGCCGCGAGGAACTGATCGGCCTGATCCAGTCCGACGCCAAGTTCATGGACGAGCGTGAGGATATCGCGGCCTACATCGGCACCCTCAAGGCGGGCGAGGGCCTCAGCGAAAAGGCCATCCGCGACGGCTACAGCCGCTTCAAGGCGGAAAAGAACGCGGCGGAGTTGGCGGCGATCGCGGGCAAGCACGGGCTGGCGAACGAAGCGCTGCAAGGGTTTGTCGGCACCATCCTGCAACGCATGATCTTCGACGGCGAGGCGCTGACCGGCCTGATGGAACCCCTTGGCCTGAACTGGAAGGCGCGTCGGGTGAAGGAACTGGACCTGATGGCAGACCTGATGCCGTTGCTGCTGAAGCGTGCCGGTGGGCGAGAGATTTCGGGGCTGAGCGCTTATGAGCAGTAAGGGGAAGTCATCGATCGTGATGGGCGGCGGGGCAGCTTTGGTGCCGAAGCGGCGGTTTCCAGAGTTCCGTGAGGCTCCTGCTTGGAAGCCAGTGACCCTGCGGAAAGCGTCTGTTCCGGTTGATGAACGTGTCGGCGAAAGAAAGCTCACCCCAGTCAGCATTTCGGCAGGTATTGGATTTGTGCCCCAAGCCGAGAAGTTCGGCCGCGACATCTCGGGTAGCCAATATCAGCTTTACACGCTTGTTCGGGATGGCGACTTTGTCTTCAACAAGGGTAACTCGCTGAAATTCCCCCAAGGCTGCATCTACCTTCTGCAAGGCTGGGGTGCGGTGGCTGCGCCCAACGTCTTTATCGCCTTCCGTCTCAAGGACGGCTATTCGAACGGCTTCTTTCAGAACTGCTTTGAACAGAACCAGCACGGCAAGCAGCTCAAGAAGCACATCACCAGCGGTGCGCGCAGCAATGGTCTGCTGAACATCAGCAAAGAGACTTTCTTCAACGTCGAAATCCCCACTCCCAGCCTACCCGAACAGCAAAAGATCGCCGACTGTCTGGAATCGGCGGACGCGCTGATTGCCGCGCAGGGGCGGAAGGTGGAGGCGCTGAGGGCCCACAAAAAGGGCCTGATGCAGCAGCTTTTCCCCCAGGAAGGCGAAACCCAACCCCGCCTCCGCTTCCCCGAGTTTGAGGGCGCAGAGGAATGGTCAGTAAAGCCGCTCGGGAAAGTTGCGGAGAACCTTGACAATAGGCGTGTGCCGATAACTTCAGGTGCCCGCGTCGCCGGAGATGTTCCATATTACGGGGCGTCAGGTATAGTTGACTATGTCGAGGGCTACATTTTTGACGAAGACCTGCTTTGCGTCTCAGAGGACGGTGCAAATCTTCTTGCTCGAACCTACCCAATCGCTTTCGCAATTACTGGAAAAACCTGGGTCAACAACCATGCGCATGTTTTGCGCTTCAAGCATTACTTCACCCAGAAATTTGTCGAGGTTTATCTGAACTCGATCAAACTGGATGACTTCATAACGGGAATGGCCCAGCCGAAGCTTAACAAGGCGAAGCTCGACAGCATCCCGATTCCTCTCCCCAAGGAGCCCGAACAGAAGCGCATCGCAGATTGCCTCACCTCCCTCGACGACCTCATCGGCGCCGAGACCCGAAAACTCGACATGCTCAAGACCCACAAGAAGGGGCTGATGCAGCAGCTTTTCCCAGCCATCGCAGAGCTTGAATCGTGAACCATTCCGAGATTGCGGAAACGCTCCGCGACGCAAAAGAAAAGATCATCTTGCTCTATGCGTTCAATGCAACAGGCAAGACACGGCTCTCAGTCGCCTACAAAGACGCAACTAAGGATGGGGAGGGAGCGCATGCAGGAGTCTACTACAACGCCTACAGTGAAGACTTGTTCGTCTGGCAGAATGACCCCGAAAACGACGGAACGCCGATCCAACTGGATATCCGCAAGTGCAGCCTGAACAAGTTCCACAGCGCACTTACTGAAGATGACATCCGCGACAAGCTTAACCGCTTCAAACCGGGCTATCGATTTGAGTTCATCTATCACAATAACCCGGAGGACGGCATTCAAGCGGTGTCGTTCTTCCAGGAGGTGCCGGACCCCGAAGACGCCAACAACGTCGCGAAAGTTGCCTACAAGATTTCCCGAGGGGAAGAGCGGATTTTCGTCTGGTGCTTCTTCCTCGCGCTATTCGAGGTTGATGGATGGGCAGACCAGCAGGCGTCTCACTTCTTCATCGATGATCCGGTTTCAAGTCTGGATGACCATAACATCTTCATCACAGCTTCGACGCTGTTCGATCTGATCGAGGATCACTTCGAGAACCGCAAGATCATCATCACAACGCATCACTTAGGCTTCTTTGCGATCCTGGCCGATTGGCTGAAAAAGGGCGAGAAAGCCGACAAATTCAGGAAACATGCGAAGGTCGGCATTCTCAGCGCCAAGAATGGCGAGCTTGCGTTGGAGAGCCCGAACAACGACGTGCTGCTCTATCACTTGCGCCTCTTGCAGCTGCTTGAACAGGCATGGGCGTCGAACGAGGTGAGGGCGTTTCACTTTGCGCTGCTTCGGCAAGTTCTGGAGAACGTTGCGTCGTTCCTTGGGGTTGGCCAGTTTGGGTATGTACTTAGGGAGATAGGCATCAGCGACCCTGAAGAGGCTGCGCGTGTCATCAATACGTTGTCGCACAAGAAGGTGTATTACTTCGAAGGGGAAATCTTAGAGAAAGACCCACGAGAGCTTTTTGATAAGGTTTTCGTTGGCCTAAAGGCGAAGTACAACTTCGTGCTTCATGCGCCCGCTCCGGCGCCTTTGGATGCCCCAGAGGAGGCCCCCGCACAATGAACGACCAAATCCAAAAACAACTGGGCAAAACGCTCTGGAACATCGCCGACACTTTGCGCGGGGCGATGAACGCGGACGACTTCCGCGATTACATGCTGTCTTTCCTGTTCCTGCGCTACCTGTCGGACAACTACGAGGCTGCGGCGAAGCGGGAACTTGGCGGCGATTATCCAAGTGACGCAGATGTTGCAGCGGAGAGAGAGCGGCTTTCTGCCTTTAGGGCGGAACGGTCAGAAAAGGTTGTGAAGGCCTGGCAGAAGGCACAGAGTATCGAAGATTTCGAGGTGGAACCTTCGAACCTAGAACACTCAGATGTCGCCACGCCCTTGCAGCTCTGGTACCGCAACAATCCAGATGACGTGCCCGAATTCGAAAAGCAGATGCGCCGCAAGGTGCACTACGTGATCCAGCCGCCCTACCTGTGGAACAACATCGCTGATCTTGCGCGCAAGCAGAGCGATGAGCTGCTCAAGACGCTCTACGAAGGCTTCAAGTACATCGAGAACGAGTCCTTCCAGAGCACGTTCGGCGGGCTTTTCTCAGAGATCAACCTTTACTCGGAAAAGCTGGGCAAGACGCAGGCGGACAAGAACAAGAAGCTCTGTTCGATCATCGCCGAGATCGCGAAGGGGCTGGCAGAGTTCTCGAACGAGGTTGATCATCTTGGTGACGCCTATGAATACCTGATCGGCCAGTTCGCAGCCGGTTCGGGCAAGAAGGCGGGCGAGTTCTACACGCCGCAGCAGATTTCGGACATCCTGTCGGCGATCGTCACCCTCGATAGTCAGGAACCTGCGACAGGCCAGAAGGAGCGCCTGGCAAGCGTTTTGGACTTTGCTTGCGGATCGGGCTCGCTCTTGCTGAACGTCCGCAAACGGATGGGCGCGCATGGCATCGGCAAGATTTTCGGCCAGGAAAGCAACATCACGACCTACAACCTCGCCCGCATGAACATGCTGCTGCATGGGGTGAAGGACACGGAATTCGAGATCTTCCACGGCGATACCCTGGCTAATGACTGGGATATCCTGCGCGAACTGAACCCGGCCAAGAAGCCTTCCTTCGATGCTGTGGTCGCCAACCCGCCCTTCAGCTTCCGCTGGGAGCCGACCGAAGCGATGGGCGATGATGTGCGGTTCAAGAACTATGGGCTGGCGCCGAAGTCGGCCGCTGACTTCGCCTTCCTCCTGCATGGGTTTCACTATCTGAAGGATGAGGGCGTGATGGCCATCATCCTGCCTCACGGTGTGCTGTTCCGGGGCGGGGCAGAGGAGCGTATCCGCACCAAGCTGCTGAAGGACGGGCACATCGACACGGTGATCGGCCTTCCCGCAAACCTGTTCTATTCCACCGGCATCCCGGTCTGCATTCTTGTGCTGAAGAAGTGCAAGAAGCCGGATGACGTGCTCTTCATCAACGCAGCCGAGCACTATGCGAAGGGTAAGCGTCAGAACCAACTGACCGACGAGCACATCGGAAAGATCATTGAGACCTACCAGTTCCGCAAGGAAGAAGACCGGTACTCTAAGCGTGTGAGCATGGAGCGCATCGCCGAGGAGGGCTTCAACCTCAATATCTCCCGGTACATCAGCACAGCGGTTGGAGAGGAGGAGATCGAACTAGCAGAGACTCAAAGGGAACTGCTCGAAATCGAGAAGCAGGTGCGGGAGGCAACCGCGAGGCACAATGGCTTCCTCAAGGAACTTGGCCTATCGTTACTTCCAGGCGCCGATCGAGGTGAAAACGGCTGATATCAGGGGCCAATTGCGACGCATGACCTCCTCTTCAGAGGTCATGCGAAATCCTATCCCCGGCTGGCGACAAGCCGCAACTTTGGTTTTGGCTTTAGACGTTCGACGACTTCCGGGGTTGCCAAGCCATGCATCAAGGCAAACTCGACGGGTTCAATTTTGACCGCTTCCGCCAGCTCTTCGAGAGTGTATCCCAGCTCATTTAGGTGCAGATCAACCAACTGACCGGCGAGTTTTCCGGTCTCGGCCGGAATATCGAACTCGACAGGTTCCTTGGTCCGATAGCCTGAAGCACTCATTCGTTTGTAAAGAGCCGTCGCCGCCTCGTCGGAAATGGCTCCAAGCGTCCTTGCACGATAGATCAACGCAGACATCGCTGTTCGCCACTTCAGCTTCAACTGACCAAGGCGAGGGATCGTGACTCCGCGCTTGAGGTCCGGCAGAATTCCCGCCTGGGGCATCAGAAGCTCAGCCGCAAACTCATTCGCCTCGAGTTCCATTGCTTCGTACGGGAAGGCGTGCAAGACAACGTGCCCATATTCATGTGCAAGGCTAAAGCGTTTCCGATCAGCAGGCCGGTTGCGATTGAGAATGATCACTGGCTTCATCCCCGGGGGGCGAAGCGTCACGCCATCGATGTCGGCTTTGCCGAAATCCCCCTCAACAACGAAAACGCCCGTGGACTCGACGAACCGGACAAGGTTGAGAATGGGCCCATCGCCGACCTGCCAAGCTGCTCTCACCTTACCGGCGGCTTCGCTCGCCGAAGTCACGCCGTTTGCATTCTCGCTGACGCTCGATTTGTCGTCGATGACTTCGAATTGCAGAAGAGGGAACTCTGGCTCAAGATCGACAGCATCCAGCAACTTGCGAAAGTGCATCACGTAGAGATTGGCCAGCGACACAACCTCATGCTGATCCTTGGCAGGCACTGAAGCCTTCTTGCGAAACGCTGCGCCGTGGAGGCTCATCGGCGTTCGATACAAGGGCTCCTGCTCGTAGAAGAAGCTCACCGGGAATCCCAAAGAACGCGCGATCGACTGGATTTCCTCCTGCGAAAGCGCGTCTTTGGTGCCGTTTTCAATCCGTGAGATCGCGGCCTGCGGGACCCCTGACTCAGCGGCCAGTTCCGTTTGAGTTTTCCGTCGTCTATTCCGAGCTAGGAGCAGCATTCCTCCGTTTATGGGACGTGCTGCCATTTTCCTTTTCTTCTCCCTTGGTCTTCTTGAGCTTGATCTTGAGCTTTGAGCCTGCCGGCCCGTCTAGCGATGCGTCTGCCACAATGCCATCTCTCACGTCGTATGCAGGACGATGAATCTCGATCATCCGCTGGTCGACGCCGTCGGCGAACTTGAGGAATGCCTTTTCGACAGTAGCACCGGTGGCACGCAGATAGAGTCCTATGAAAAACAGCAGCCCAGGGGGCGCCTCTACGACGAATCCCGGCAGCGAAGGTTCGCGCTCGATATCCTTCCCTGCCAACTGATGCGATACCTTTGACGTGCCCCCTCTGGGGCCGCAAAGGTGCAGTTCGAAGCTGACACTCTTGTCATCAAGCGATGCAGTAACTTTGTTGCTCTGGCCATCCTTGAAGTAGGCAACTGTTAGCCCGTGGTCCGAGAGATTTGCCGCGACCGCGGCGTCAGGAAGGGCGCTGTTGAGTACCGAACCCACAGCACGAGGATCGTTCAGATCGACGTGCTTCACCCCTGCAAGATCAGACAGGGTCCCTTCCAGCTGTTGGATGAGGTCCCAGATGGGCCCCTCGAACCGCCCGCGGGCGGCTTGCAATGCGAGTTCTCTATCCAACGTCTGAACATCCCTTACGCGTGTCTCAAGACGCTTATGGCGCGCCCCTGACATGATGTCAAGAAATATTCAGTATCCTATTCACCTTCTGAATATTTTTCCCAAATGTTGGCGTCTTGTGTGCAGTAGGGCAAGCTCAAGAGTGCATGCCTCCTGGTTCATCCAACGCAGCGTTTCGGCGAGTGTGCTGCCGCAGTTTCTCTTACGCAAGTCTCGGATAATCTCGTTGAAGTACTTCCCTTCGAGCGTTCCTGAACCGCTTTCCTGACCCTGGAATGCCCTCGACACCGTTTCAAAGATCCACAGGATCTCCTGCACTGCCTGTCGCGGTCGTTGTTCGACAAGAAGGCGATCGGCTTGGTCGAGCGCGGCGTGAATAAGTTCATGTGCGCGCTGGCTCAGCGATTTCTGCTGCGTCCGAACCAAGATATGGGGCTGAGGATGGCGTGCCAGCACGGCTGGCTGACTCGCCTCATAGGGTACTTCATGTTCACATAGGATCTGGTTGACGACATCAGCGTCAGGGAGGCCGATTTCCGGATGCGTTGTCTGTATCTGCGCGCACCCATCCCAGAACGCCCTAATGAAGACTGGGGCATAATCACTGGCAGACATCATTGCGCTATGAAGGTCGCTGCTTGCCCAGCTTTCGCTGGAGCTCTTCGATTGGCCGCCTGTGAATTTCGCCTTGAAGAGCTCAAAATCGACAAAGACGATTCCGATTGGCTGGCGCTGGAGTGAACAAGACAATTGAAGGCATTCACCGCTGCCGGGGGCATTGTACCTGGGGATCCATAACGCCGTGATGTAGGCATCGTAAGGGCGGTGCCGTCACCTCAGCTTTCTTCTGCAGGAAGTGCGTAGCGGAGCACATGCAAATCATCGTCATCGTCGAGTGTGATTTCGAGCACTTGGTTCACCAGATCAGGGTCGGCATCCAGTTCGAGCAGAGCCTGCTCAAAGAGTTCAATTTGCATATCGAGGTCCATGCCGGGCGGGCCGTTGAGGCAGATCAGACCGGCATGGATCGCAACATCGGCATACTGCCCCTTCGTTCCAGGCTTGTCCTCTGGCCCTCGGAAGTCGACCGAGTTCTTGGTGACGAAGGTCCAGTCGTCATTCAGGATGATCGGTTTTAACTCCCAGTCTTTACACCCGGCGAGCCCTAGCCAAACGATATGACTGCTTTGGCCGTGGTCTCGGTCGATCGCGATCTTGGCAAGCTCTGGGCTTAGACATTCGTCGATTAGAAACTTCATCCCGCTTTCCTGCGGCGAGGCACGCGGCGGTCGGTGATGATGGTCGATCCTTCCGGGAGATCTCTGGATACGCGGGGACGACCGCGGAGCGGGTTGGCCTCCGCGTAGATCACCGCAAGGCGAACCTTCTCAGAGTTGAGACTTGGCCAAGCAACAAGGATACGTTCGGTCGGGTGTCCGGCCGCGACCGCTGCGGCTACATCGTAGACAGGAACGCGAGTGCCACGAATGACCGGCGTGCCGCCAAGAATATCGTCGGACGACCATACTGCTTTGCGCGCTTCGGCCAGATCGTCCAGCCGCTCGCTCGTACCCTTCAAGAAGGGCAACAGATCGATGGTCAGGAACTCGTCGCGGACGGTCCAGTCTTCGCGCAGCAGGGCCGCCCAAGCGAGTGCACGGGAGCGCGTTAGGCGAGGGCCGGCGGTCTTAATGGCGAACAGCCGCTCCTCCGAAGTGAGGCGCTTGGCGCTCTCGAAGTAGAAGGCGATAAAGGAACATGCACCGGCGAGAATGTGCCGCCCGTTATCCATGGATACGAAAGCCTCGGGCAGGATGTGCTCATCGATCACGCGGTTGATATCGCGCAGGCTCACGCGCGAGACGACAGCGGCCTCAGTCGCTTTCAGCATTTCCGAGACAGCGGGCATTTGGGCCTCCTGATTAAATCTTCCGGCAGATCGGAATATATAATTGATGGCCGACAAATGCAAGATTTTGATGGCAAGCGTCTCCAGCTGGGCCGCGATGGCCCACATGAACGGGGATCTGCAATGCCAATGCTCTCGGCCCAGACACCTCCAACAGCAGGTGGCCGCGAACTTGCCTTTCTCCCATCCTGCGTCGAAGATCAGTTTTCTCGGACATTTAGCTGATCCGGCGATGCTCCTGCAACGATCCGCCCGAACGGCTGCTTCGACTACCACGCAGCGCTGTCGTCAAACGGCCTCTCGCCCCTTTCCACGTCGGGTACGTTCTCTGCCCGTTCCTAACGTTAAGCCTATAGTGCGCGCGTGGTCACTTTGGCCGGCCCCAGCCACGACACGCAGGCAGAGCAATACTTTTCAAACGAGCGCCGATCTACTTGCTGATGACGCCAAAGGCACATCTTTTCGCGCCAAAGATCACATATGCGATGGCGGTTGTGTTCAGAATGGAACTACAGGTGGCCAACAAGGTGGGTGACCCGAAGATGCAATCACGCAGCTACAAAATCACTCCTTTTTTGACACAGGCCTGCAAGACGCTTGGTTTCGGACCTGCCCGCGTGCTTGCCCGCGCGGGGCTCTCGGTCGACTATCTTGCGCATGAGGGGCGCGGTCTGGACGCCGCCGCATGGTTTGCGGTTCTGGAGGCGCTGATCACCGAGGCGGGCAGTCCGGATCGCGCGATGGAGTTGGGACGCGCGCTGGCCACGGGGCCGCTGCACCCCGCGCTGATTGCTTTTTCAGCGAGCCCTGACATCCGGACTGGATTGCAACGGGTGGCCCTTTTCAAACCGCTGATCGCACCTGTGGCCCTTGTGATTGAAGAACAGGGCGGGGTGCTTTCGATCACTCTTACCTCTGCAGACGTGATCGCCGGCCTGCCCCCTTCGACGGCCATCATGGAAGTGTCGTATTTTCTCGAACTCTTGCGCATATTCGCCTCCGAACAGATCACACCGCAAATTGTGACCCTGCCCGCACAGGTGCAGATCACCGACGCCTTCCGCCGATTCGCAGGGTGCGAGATCCGCTTTGGGGACCAGGCTGGCATCGCGCTTCGTGGGGCAGATGCTTCGCTGCCGATCATCTCGGCCGATACCGCAGTTTACCGCGCCATCGAGCAAGAGCTTATGGCTCGTTTGACATCACTATCCGGCGCAGTCGGTATGGCAGACCGGGTCCGGCGCGAAATTCGCAATATGCTGCCGTCAGGTCGGGTGTCGGCCGAGGCGGTGGCGGGTCGTTTGCGGGTCAGCACGCGCAGTCTGCAGCGCAAGCTGAAAGACGAGGGGGCAACGTTCCAGACGATCCTTGATGAGACCCGCGCCGCTTTGGCGTTGATCTATCTGCGGGACCAAAAACTCAGCACGGAAGAGACTAGTTTCCTGTTGGCCTACCGCGATCCTAACTCTTTCTATCGCGCATTCAGCGACTGGACCGGCATGACCCCCGCCGAGGCCCGCGCTGCACCCTCTACGTGATTGGCGTGATCCGCTAGTAAGTTGGCGCGATCTACGATTGAAGCAAGGCATGGCAACGGCCACCTCTGAAACATCACAGACCGTTTCAAAGGCAGGACCATGACGCAGACCATCTTCATCACCGGCGCATCCAGTGGCATCGGCAAGGCAACGGCGCACTACTTCCATGACAAGGGCTGGAACGTGGTGGCCACCCTGCGCGACCCGGCGCAGGCGGGCGATCTTGCGGCTTTGCCACAGGTTCTCGTCACGCGGCTGGATGTCACAGATGGGGCATCCATCACAGCGGCGGTCGATGCGGCTGATACCCGGTTCGGCGGCATCGACGTGCTGTTGAACAACGCAGGCTACGGTGCCTATGGCCCCTTGGAAGCCTTTGACATGGAAGGTATCCGCCGTCAGTTCGACACAAACGTGATCGGGCTGCTGGAGGTGACCAAGGCTGTCCTGCCCGGGATGCGCGCGCAGGGGAAAGGGGTGATCGTGAACATCTCTTCAATCGGGGGGCGCATGACCTTTCCACTGGGAAGTCTGTATCACGGCACCAAATTCGCCGTGGAGGGCCTGTCAGAGGCGCTGCATTATGAACTGGAGCCCTTGGGAATTAGGGTCAAGATCGTGGAACCCGGCATGATTGCCACCGACTTCAGCGGGCGTTCCTTCGATTTCCGCCAAACGCCAGATTTGACCGCCTATCAGCCCGTGGTGGACAAACTCTTTGCCGTTCTCGGTAGCCCCGAGATGGCCGCAACTGCATCGCCGCCATCGGTTGTCAGCGAAGCAATCTGGGCCGCTGTCACGGATGCCACACCGCGCCTGCGCTACGCCGCCGGGGCAGATGCAGCCGCCTACATGGCCGCGCGGTCCGCGCAGGATGACGCGACCTTCATCGGCAGCGTCAAGGCGCAGTTCGGCTTGGGCAGGTGATCCTAAAAACAGCCCTCGCTTCGCTGCAAGGGCTGACGGTGCCGAGAACTGCGGCCATTCAAGCGCGTCTTGGCGGATGGCTGCTCCTAGCCCTCTGCTGTCGAGAGCGCGGGTCAATATAAGGACAAACGCAGCAGCTTAATTGAAGCCGCATACGTGCTTTCGTGCTGCCATTATGATGGCCGCTCGGCCGAAAGATGCATTAACAAGAATGCTGAGCATGCTCTTTTTGTGTGTCGAAATTCGCTATTTGGACTACCGCCATCCCCGTCAAATGCCAGACTGCCGCCATCATGACCCCGAAGTTGAAGGCAAACTCGTTGGCGCAACTCTGCTTGAAGAACTCCCCCTCAAGGAACATGCAGGACCCCTTGCAGAGCTGAACGACCGGGCAATCCATGCATTCCTCGCGGAACGCAAAATGCGTCGCGGTGTCGAGCGCGATGGCGTCAAAGTCAGCCACATGACCAATCTTATGCACGCCCTTAGCTCCGGTGTTTTGACAGGTCATGACATTCCCAAGCAGATCGACAGCAATGGTATCTTCGCGATCCATCCCGCATTTCTGGCCGAGGGCCGCGATTGGCCGCTGGCGCTGCAGTGACGCATAGAATTCGTCGATCCGCTCGCCGAGGCCAAATGCGTTAGGGTCGTCGACAAGTGCCTCGAAGATCGACCTCGTCAGGCTGTTCAGCTCCGCAAGCTCAAACCGCCCCGTCCCGATGGCGGTCGCTGCGTCATAGACATTCACCACGCCCTCGAGCCCGACGAAGATGTCCGGCCCGACCCTTTTGGCGAACCATGACTTGAGCGCCCGAAGGTCGTGATGCTGGCGCGTCAGAACCGCGTTGAAGCCAGTCCTTCCCGGCCGCTCGGCCAGCAGGGCTTCGATCCAGCGCCGCTTATCCGGATCATCAAGCGGATCAGGCCCCCGCAGATGCTGTCCAGGCCCGTCATGCGAGATAATGATCGCAATGTCGTGTTCTGCGATGAAGTCGAGCTTTTCACGGTCGAGCAGTGATCCGTTCGTGATGATCGAGAAGGCTGCCCTAGGGAACCGCGCCGCCAGCGCAGGCACCAACCGCTTGATCTTGGCCCAGTAGAGGAAGGGCTCCCCGCCCCACAGTTCGATCTTTTCCGGGGCGTCGGTGATCCAACTGTCGAGCTGGGTCAGGAAGTGCTCGACATCGGCCAGCTTGGAGACCGTGGCATCCGCAATCTGGAAGGCCTGGCTGCAATAGCTACAGGCGTAGTTACACGAGAGGCCGAGCTGGATTTTCAAGATGCGGGGTGAGCGGGATTTTCCGAGGGGCTTGTTTTTGGCCACGCGGGCGACCTGCGCAAATATCCCCGGTTCGACCGGCAGTGGCAGCCCCTCGCATTCTGATGTGTGTGGGTTGTAGCGCACGTGATGACGGCTGCCATCCCGCGCTTCCAGCGTCAGATCAAACCACATCAGTCAAAAAGCCTTTCTTCGATCGCCACGGGCAGATTGACGCGGAAGTTTGCGACGACCTGAACATGCGGCGCGCTCCCCTCATAGGGGTGCTGGTTGTGGGGAATATGGGAGGGGAAGAAGACCGAGAGCCCCGGTCGCGGATTGACCGAGTAGCCGTGGCGGCTCTCATAGGGCAGCCGCCCCTCATCGAAGTACCGCGAAGGGTCCTCGATCACAAAACGCGGCGTGCCGACAGAGTTCACCGGCTGGCCTGCCCCGCCACCGGTTAGGAAGTGCACACAAGTGAGGTCCCCCTCCCGGCTGTCCTTGTGGGTCGAGATGAAGCCGCCCGGCTCAATGACGAGGGCGCGGTTTTCGCAATGGTCGGGGTCGAGATACTGGGCCCAAGGGCCGAGGATGGCACGCGCGCAGGCGAAGAGATGGGATTTCAGGGCTTGGCCGACTTCACTACGCTCGAGAATGCCCCGCACTCGGCGCTCTGCCGCAGACAGGCGCGTAGAATTGCCCGTTACAGCCGTGATTGCTTCGTCGGCAAGCCGCCGGTTAACGTCCCAGTCCACCGGCGTTTCAAAGAAGGTGACCCGCGTCGGCCAGAGCTCCAGGGTGGTGCGATGAGCCTCCATCGTCAGCACCTGCAGGCGCAGTTGCAGTTGAATGTCTTGCGGTTGGCCGTGATCGTCAGAGACGCGCCTGCGCCACCACCGGACAGGCTTTCGACATAACAATTCGCGCTCAAGTTCGACACGACTCCGCGGTCACCGGTGTTGATACCAGCCGTCGGCGTGCCGTTCACAACCGTCACATCCGTGACTGTTCCCGCACCAATCGCCGGCTTGTTGGCGATGCGCGACCAATCCACGAAGCCCGTGTCGTCGATCACGATGGTCGTTCCAACCTTATAGGCCATGGCTGCCTCCTTGCGCCTGATGGGCCAGGATCTGCGTGAGCCCAGCCTTGCAGTGGGAATTGGGAAGGTCGAGCGCACAAAGGACCGGGATGCACATCCGCTCCTCGCCCTCGAAGTAGGTGCTGTCGTGGGGAACATGGCCTTCGAAGATGAGCATTGAGCCCGTCCTTGGTTCGACCGCATACCAGCCGCCAGTGTAGGCGTCCGGGTTGCGACAGGGCCAAAGCCGCTTGCCGACATTTGCCGGATCATAGAAGCGCACCGCCCCACGATGAAGCGAGGTCCCCGGGCAATCGGCGTCCAGCACCACACGCGGGTAATAGGTACAAACGATGTCGGTCTGGATATGGGTGTGGGTGTTGATGCCGACGTTTTCGCGCAACGCGCGCCGTTGCCAGAAGGTGTCCGACATCATGGCGATCTCGCCGGTGTGGTTGTAGCCATAGGCAAGTTGCAGATATTCCCGCACGCCTGCCGCCACCATCTGCGCGAGCACCGCAAGTGCCGGGTCCTTCCGGTCCGTCAGGAAGTTATGGCGCAGATGCCCGAGGTGGTTGGTCTGGTCGCCGACATTGCGTGCGTCCCCCGCCTCCCGGATGCGATTGGCCTCGGCATCCTCGGTCGCCAGCGCGTAGAGGCGGTGATTGAAGCCCTCGGGCATCTCCCAATGCTTGTGCAGCACAAAGCTTGGATAGATCAGCTGGAATTCACTCGTGGTCTGGATTTCCATCAGATGACCTCCAGCACGATCTTGCCGATCGCGGTGTAATGCTCGGCGTTGAGCTTCACGGCGATGTGGTCGCCCGGGGAGAGCCCCAGCGCCTCGATGGCAAAGCTGCCCGTGCCATCAGCGGCAGTGATGAGGCGGCGTTTCGGCAGATAGCCAGAGTCGCTTTCCAGTTTCAGCGCGATGGCATGGGCAAAGGCTGAACCATCCGCGTTCCACCTGAGCGCGACAGGCACATCCACTCGCCCACCGGCTGGCACCGTGGCAACCTCTGGGCCCAAGGCGTGGAAGTAGAACTGCTTGTACCACAGCCCGTCCTTCGGGATCGTCGCATCATCGATCGTGCCCGCTTGCACTGTGCCGTTTAGCAAAATCGGCGGGATTTGGCACAGGACCTCGATCCGGGCCTGATCGAAGGGCACCACCAAAGGCAGAAACACCACCAGCGCGTTCGAGATTCCTTCGAGTGCGCGGTAGCGGAACGAGGTGTCGATCTTTTCGCGGGCGGATCGGGCAAAGCGGTTCCGCCAGGAGAGCGGCCGCCCGTCAGCGCCGACAGCCATGTCGATCAGCGCGTGATCGACGATTTCGTCATGACCCCGCATTCCGGTCGCAAAGAGACCAGATCGGCCCTTGTAGATCGCCCCCATCGGCGCGTCAGGGAGATCCGGGACAAAGCATTCATTGTGAGCCAGATCCACAAAGCCCGCCTGATTGCCAAAGACGGGCCGCGCCTCGAGATGCGCCAGAAGATCTGCCCAGAGCATCACGCCACCCATGCCGGTTGCCGTACCCGGGTTTGCGAACTCGAAGACGGCAATTGACACATAGTCGGGTTTGACATCGACCGCGTAATGGCGCGGCACTCCGCAATTGGTGATGGCATAAAGCCCGGTCTCGATCACGGTGCGGTCCTTTTCAGCTGATCGACCTCTTGGGCGAGGTCCTTGATGGCCTCGACGAGGAGGCCGATGAGATTGCCGTAGGCGAGGCGCAGCACGCCCTCGGCCTCGACCACGGCCTCCGGCGCGACGGTCTGGACCTCCTGCGCCAGAAGACCCATCCGTGGCCGGGGATCGCCTGCCATTTCAAATGTGACGCCGTTTAATTGCTGCAGCTTGTTCAGGGCATCTGTGATGGGGGCGATCGCGGTCTTGAGCCGTGCATCAGAGGTGGTGACAAAATCCGGCGCGGTGACGACCCCGGTGAAGGTCTTGGCCCCGGCCCAGCTTTGTGCGCCGGTGGTCACAACGCCAGAGGCGGTGATGCTGGCCGCGGGCAAAGTTGCATTGCTGCCGGTGGAGGAGGTGATGGTTGGACCAGCGGTCGTGCCGGCACTGACCCCGAGGTTCGTGGCGACGTTGACTTGGGCGCCTGCCGCGATGCCATCGAGCTTCGCCTTGTCAGCAGCGGTGAGGAGCCCCGCGAGAGACGTCGTTGCAGCGGGCAGTGTTGCGTTGTTGCCGGTGGAGCTGCTCACCGTTCCGCTTGACACAGCGGACGTGTAGCCAAGGTCGGTCGCGACATTGACCTGAGCGCCAGCAGCGATCCCGTCGAGCTTTGTCTTATCCCCGATTGCCATGAGCCCTGCCGCCGAGGTCGTCGCGATAGGGAGTACCACATTTGTGCCGGTCGAAGAGGTGATGGTCCTCGTATCACCTGTTCCCGTGATGCCGAGGTTGGTCGGCACATTGACCTGGGCGCCGGCGGCGATGCCGTCGAGTTTCACTTTATCAGTGGCGCTCATTGATCCAGGCGCCGATGTCGTGGCGGCGAGAATGCTGATGGACGGGGTGGCGCCCCCGCTTGAGACGATCGGAGCGGTCCCGTTCACAGCCGAAACCCCGGCGGTGGCCGTTGTGACATAACCCTGCGCCTTCACGAAGGCGGTGGTGGCCAGCCGCGTGGAACTGTCGGCTGTGCTGGGCGTAGGCGCAGTCGGGGTGCCGGAGAAGGCAGGCGACGCAAGTGATGCAGCGCCGGATACATCCCCGACAGACAGCGCGACATCGCCTGCGCGCCCCGCGACGGAGCGAACAGATCCAATCTCGACAATGCCCGTGCTCGCGCCTTCCTGCTTCAGGTAAAGCTTGCCATCCGGGACATTGACGGCAAGCTCGCCCGCTTCAAGCTGCGCCGTCGTCGGCACACGGCCTGCGACAGTCGTGCGTTTGACGAGAAGCGTGTTGGCCATGGTCAGAAGGTCCCGCCATCAAGCGCGATCCCGTCGATCGACCCACCGGTGATGGCAACAGAGGCCGAGGATTGGCTTGCGAGCGTCCCAAGCCCCAAAGTGCTGCGCGCCGTCGTGGCATCGGCATCATCGAGAAGCGTGCGGGCAAACGCGGTAACGGTGGCCAAGGCCGCCGCAGATGCTCCAGTGTAGTAAGCGAGACGATCCGCGACCGGTGTCAGACTCCCGACACTGGCCAACGCTGCAGTGAGGCTGAGTGTCGGGTTTCCGGCAACGGCGTCGCCATTCGAGACAGAAAGCCCGTTGCCGCTCACTGCAATCGACCGAGCGGCCACCGTCGCAGCAGCCGTCCGCGCCACCAGCCCGTTGGCCGCCAAATTGTGCAGCGCCAGCGCCTGACCGGTGAGGCCAACGGTATCGGCAGCCACGGCAATGCCGCTGCCTGCCCCCACATCGAGCGTGTTGCCGGATTTTGTCAGACCCGCCCCGGCGAGGATTTGTCCCGCCCCCGTGAACTGCACGAAGGTAATAGCCGTAGTGCCGAGCGCGCCGCCGGGATCCACCGTGGCGAGATAGCCCATATCCGCATTGACCGTGCCGCTTTCCACAAAGACATAGGCTGAGACCAACTCGCCCCATGTATCTGCGTCTGCAGAGCGCGCCCAAGCCCCGGCGGCCACGACATAGATGCCATTCTGGCCGGCCGTCGTCTGGTCCTTCACCAGCACCCGGTCGCCTGCGACCAGCGCCACGCCATCGAGGGTCATCGGCCCGGACAAGGTTGCGATATTGACCGTACTGGCTGCCCGTACAGATTGCTTGGGCTCAAGCCCCTGCACCGTGAGGTCGACATAGGCCTTGGTCACGGCATCTTGCGCGCCCTGAGGATCACCAAGCCCCGTCAGGCGGTAGCCGCCGAGGGCGATATCCGCCGCGGGCGCGGCAAGCTGGTCAAGCCGGGTTGCCCGCACGAAGGCGGTCGTGGCGATCTGCGTCGTATTCGTGCCGTTCGCAGGCGTGGGCGCGGTGGGCGTGCCCGTCAGCGCAGGTGAGGCAAGCGGCGCGCGCGACGTGTCCGTCGGATGGACGTGATCGGCGCGGGCAAAGCGCGAGGAACTGCCCACGGCAGCCGTGCCGTCCATTCCCGGAGCGGTCGCAGCGGCTTGGCCAAGCACAAAGGCTGTCGTTGCGAGCTGGGTGGTGTTGGTATCAGTTGCCGCTGTGGGAGCCGTCGGCGTGCCGGTCAGGCCGGGCGATGCCAGCGGGGCCTTTGCATCAAGCACCGATTGCAGCCCCGTCACATCGCTGACGACATGGGCATGCGCGAGCGCGGCCTTCGTGGCAAGCCCTGCATCCAACTGGGATTTGCGCACGAGGTCTGTCGCCGCGCTTGCGTCCTCTGAGGATTTCGGGACAGTGGCGAAGGTCTTGGCCCCGGCAATGCTTTGCGACCCCGTCAAATCGACGAAGCTGCCCTTCCCAGCAAGCGGGATGACCGAGGTCGCATTGCCAGCCCCATCGTCGCCCTTGCCGACATAAAGCGTGTCATCTACCTCGTTATGGGCAATCTCGCCGGATTTGAGCGCAGCTGGTGCGCCTACCACGCCCGAGACACGGCGTTTGAGTTGGATCGTATTGGCCATCAGAAGAAGCCTCCGTTGATGGGAGCGTCAGTCGGAAGAATGGTGATGCCAGGTGTGCCCTGATCGCCCTTGTCGCCTTGCAGACCCGTTCGGCCTTGCGGCCCGGGCTGGCCGAGAAGCCGCACAGCCACTGGGCCCGCCAGAACGCGAAGCCGGATCGGTTCGCTGGATTTCAAATGCAAACGGATCGGCCCGGTCAGGGGCCGAAGTTCAAGCGCTGCTGCCATCGTTCAGAGACCCCCAGCGCTTGCGAGCCTCGTCACCGGCAGGACCACGGGGATTTCTAGCACGAAGCCAAGGTGGCGGTCGGGTGTCAGATCGGTTCGGACGAGATCAAGAACAATCCCACCCGGCGCGAGGCTGGCCGTCACTTCGGGGGCCAGAACGATTTCCAGCGTGCGCCCGTCCACGCGCAGCACGCTGCCCGCCACAGTGGAAAGTTCTGCCACCACTGTCGCGGAGGTGATCGCGCTGCGCACCTGTCCGGCAAAACTGGCCCCCTCCGGGAAGAGATCAGCCTCGGCCTGCAACTGCAGCCGATATTCGTAGCCGATCAGGATGACCGGACCTTCCTGAAGTGAGGTGGTCATGCATGCCTCCACGGACCATCCGAGCGGCCTGGTCAGAACGAGTTCGATTGAGAATTCAGCCCAGTGCGGCTAAGGGGGCGCAGCTGCAGGGGGGACCAGTCATGGATCAGGACGACGAACGGCTCGACCGTCTGGAAGACCTCTTGCAGGCGCTGCCCGTCGAGAACGAACCAATGACGGTGAGCGAGCTCGATGGCTTTGTGACAGGCCTTCTGGCATGTCCCGAGATGATCCCGCCGTCGGACTGGCTCTCGCAGGTTTGGGGCGTCACGGGGGATGCACAGTTCCCCGACCTCGCCACGGCGCAAGAGACGATCGGGGCAGTGATGGCCCATTACAACGATGTCGCTGCCCGGATCACGCAATCGCTCTGGGTCGAACCGATCTACGAGATCGACATGAACAGTGACGAGACGCTCTGGGAATCTTGGGTCGATGGCTTCACCCGCGCGATGGCCTTGCGGCCCAAGGCCTGGGAAGCCCTTCTCGATCGGGCGGATGACGAGACCCGCGAGACCATGATATTCATCATGGCGCTGCAGGATATCTACATCGGGAACAGCAAGTTCAGCGATGAAGAAATCGACCAGATCGATGAAGAGGCGCCTGATCTGATCCCGAACTGCGTGGCGACGATCCTGCACCAATCGCGCCCCGAACTGGCGCGAGCGATGCCTGCCAATCTCCCCGACCAGCCGTTCAAATCGGAGCCCAAGACAGGTCGCAACGATCCTTGCCCCTGCGGCTCGGGTCGCAACTACAAGCAGTGCTGCGGCAAGAACTGATCGGTGACGTAGGTTTCACGGGCGCCAGCCGCAGATAGCCGCGCCTGTCTCGTTATGGGTAAGGATCTGCTTGGCAGTCCCTTCGCTCAACTGATCCGCCCGCGACGGCCGTATCGGCTCTGCCCAATCACAGCCCGAGCTCAAACCGGGATCAGTCGCGCATCCAGCGATCAAGACGGCGATCACGCTCAGCCTCAGGCAAAGTCTCGATCTCATGGTGAACCTCGCGGGATGTGCGCAGCACCCGGATGCGGGCCTCCGCCGCGCGAATGGCGAACTCGGCCTCAGCTGCATGCCGCCCCTGGCGCGCGGCGATGCGCAGGGCGGAGGCCAGGATCAGAATTAGGGCGGCCCACAGCGCAACGCGCTGGCCAAAGGCCGAGGCGAGCCGTCTGACGATGGCGATCATGGCGTCCGCCCCGTTCTGTGATCCTCGATCCGGGCTGCTCTGGCACGCAAGGCATAGATAATGACCCCAAGGAAGACCGCAGCGCCAATCCAGGGCAGCGCTGCCGACAGCGAGCTCTCGAGCCCGATGAGCGCGAAGACGCGTCCTGCCACATCGCGGACCTGTTCCGCCTCAACCAGCGCAGGGGCGATTTGGCTGCCGATGGAGCCTGCCGCCCCCACGATCCCAAGCCCGATCTGGGCATTGGCAGCAGAAACAATACGGCTGTCCTGCGGCTCGCCCGTCGCACGCTCGATCGCTACCGACCTCGGACGCGCCGCGGCCAAGGTGTCGGTCAGCGCGACATCGATGATCGGCACGAGGGCAAGATCGTTGTCATCGCGGAAGGCCAGGATGGCCGCGCGGGTGCGTGGCCCGATCTTTCCATCGATCTGACCCACCTCGTGATAGCCAAGCTCCTTCAGTCGGCGCTGGACGGCCTCTACGGACATCGTCACCACAGGCGCGACATTGCCCGCGCGCCGCACCCCGAGGAGCTTTGAGACCGGGTAGCGCTTCACATTGACGGCGTCGTCTTGGTTGCCGCCGAGGCCCCAAACCCATTGTCCCTCAATCCGCTCGATGAAGAACACGTGGCCCTGCCAGCGGGAACTGCCGCGGGGGATCACGCCGATGTCGCCCTGCTGGGCGTCTGCCACCTCCACAGGCACACCCCAGTCGAGATAGGAGCGTGCAGTCAGTTTGCGGGTCGAGCGGATCCCGGTCCGCTCAAGGCAATGCCCGACGAATGCGGCGCACCAAGCTACAGAGTCATGTTCCACATGAGTATGGCCAACCGAGGCATACATCTCCATGATGAGGGGGTTGTCGGCGGGGCCCGGCCCCTCGGTCGTGCCAATATAGCTGCGGGCGATACTGAAAGGCGTCATGGTCTTCTCCCATGCAATGCAAAACGCCGCCCCAGATGGGACGGCGCTTGAGGTTTGTGTGGTGTCACCAGCGTTCTTGCTGGTAGCGATCGATTCAGGGGCCGCAGCCATCAGCCAATTCTGGGATGGACGACAGATGCGAGGTCAAACCTGCGCGGCCTATTCGCCGTCGGGGTTTCTGGGCAGTATCCGCAGCACAGACAGGACTTTGGCGATGAGCCCTGCCGGGATCAGGAACACCAGTCCCAAGACCACCATAAGCACCTGTGGCAGCGCCCTGTTGGCGAACTTGACGCGTTCCGAAAGGGCCCCGATGAACATGACGGCCGCGATCAGGAAGCAGGTGCCTGCGATGACGCTGTTCAACAATGCATAATCGTTACCCGCAAAATAGGCGCGATCCACACCAGCAATCACCAAAACCGCGAGCAAGGCCAAGGTGACACTCCGACGGGCGAGAAGAAGGAGCAGCACAATTCCGGCCAAACCGAAGAGCAGACTGCTCCTCTCGCCGACAAAACCAGCCGAAAGACCCGTCAACCCGTGCAGCGTCCAATAGACCGAACAGACGATCAGGGCCAAAACCGCAAAGACCAGGATCTGGCCAAAGACACTGTAGATTTTCTCGTTCTGCACGCCACTGCCCCTGTGCTGTTCTGTTGCGATGACGTTATCGCTCGGCCCACACGAGGTGAAGCCTTCACGCTTTCGCTGGTTTGACGGAGCAGTGTCTATTTCTTGCGGCCGATCCAAGTGGTCAGCAATGCCTCCGCCCCGCGTGGCCCGAGGTAGGCAAGCGTTGCCACAAACCCGGTCGAGACCGGCTGTGAGAGGCCGATGTAACGCGCCGCCGCCTCCCCGATCAACGCCATGCCGACGGCCACGGGGATTTCCCAGAGAAGCTCCTTGCCGAAGAAGCGGCGATTGCCGAGCTTCACCTCGCCCGAATGCCACATCAACCGTCCGGTGAAGGCACCGATCAGCGTGGTCACGGCCCCGCCGAAGACCGAATTGATCATGTCGATGAACCCACCATCAGTCATGGGCGTGCCTCCTCAAGCGCCGCCACCCGGGCGGCCAGTTCCTTGACGGCCTCGATCAAAAGGCCGGTAATATTGCCATAAGCGACAGAGAGCTGACCCGCTTCATTGTCCCGAACCACTTCAGGCAGGACTGTCTCGACCTCCTGAGCGATGACGCCAATCTGGCGGCTGCCATCCATCGTGAAGCGCACGCCGCGCAAGGCGCTGACCAAGGCCAGCGCATCGGCGATGGTCTCGACCTCGGACTTCAACCGGGCATCAGACGAGGAGACGAAGTTCGGGGCCGTGACGACGCCGGTGAAGGTTGCCCCGGACAGCGCCGCTTTGGCCGCAATCGCTGTGTCGTAATCGGCCGCCGACTTCGTCGCCATTGTCCCGAGGCCAAGGTTCGTGCGTGCCATGGCTGTGTTGGCGAGCCCCGCCAGATTGCCTGCCGCATCGAGCAGCGCATCCCAGCCCGTGTTCGTGGCGTTCCGGCGGCGCAGAACCGGCGGTGAGACCGAAGTATCGACCCAGAGCATCCCTGCGGTGGTTGCCGTCGGTGCAGAGGCCCCGGCACTCGTTGATTGAAGCGCAGCGATCACCTCATTGATGCGCGCCCGAACGGCCGCGCCCGCATCATTGCCAATCACAAAGCTGGGTGTCTGGGGCATCAGGCGACCTCATCGGCATAAAGCCGCAATTGGGTGACGATCGGCGTGTAGGAGGTGTCCTTCGTCGAAAGAATGGCCCGCGCCTGAACTGCGCGAGCCTCGATCTCATGGGTGTCGAGCCGCCCCCAGGGGCCCCAGACAGGGTTTGTGGCCGGATCATCATCGGTTTCTCGAACCTCGAAGAGCACATCGATTTCAGCGCCAGCGGCACCGTCGAAATCCGCCCATGTGTCCATGAGCACCGTGCGCGCATCGATCCTGTCATTGAGCGCCAAGGCCGCTACCCCGATCTCCGAGCGCAGCCGCACGCGTTTGACCGCGCCCAGATCCAGGCCGGTGTTGAAGTTGTATTGCCCCTCAAGCGTGCTGACCGATGTCACGCCCGCAACGCTTTGCGTGGCGAGCGTCAGATTGCCGCCCGTGACTTGAAGCCCGGTCTTGGTCCCAAAAAATCCGGGATCAGCCTGCAAGGCGCCAAGCGGTGAGAACGCCAGAACCTGCGCACCCTTCGTCGAGACCCGCACCTCGGGACCCGCCCGCCCGCCACTGTCTTCGGCGCGCAAAAGGTAAGTGCCAGGCTTCAGCGGCACCACCGCAATCGCCTCGCCTCCGCCAACCCGGTCCATCGAATAGCTGTCAGCCCAAGTGGCGGTCGCTTCTTTTGAATGCCGGATCACTATATTGCCGCCCACCCGCACATCGGGATCGGCCGAGCGCGCCCATTTGAGGATCGCGAGCCCGCCTGCCGTTTGCAGCGTCACGTTTTCGAGCTGCGCGGGCGGTGCTGTCAGACCGAGAATCTCTACCGTGCTCGTCTGCCAACTCGATGAGACACCGAGCACCGACACTGCCTTGACCCGGAAGGACCAGCTGCCCGGGGCGATGTCGCGGATCTCAAGGTTGGTCCCATCTGTGCGTCCGTAATCCTGCCAGCTCCCAACTCCTTGGCGCGCCTCCAACTGATAGGCTGCCACAAAGCTTGAGGGTGCCGCTGCCCAGAACACCCGCGCCAGTACCTTGAGCCCGCCACCATCGCGCGTGACATAAATCTCCTCAGTGACCTGCGGTGCGCCCGGTGCTGGGATATCCCGCGGGGAGGGCAGGCTTGTACGGGGCGCTGCCGCATAGAT